>JAABUP010002352.1_pt1 | contig 36779 bp, 52 predicted proteins | sample 5559201 | NCBI WGS metagenome assembly JAABUP01 (sample SAMN10711887, study PRJNA513373) | rock metagenome | isolation source: Antarctica rocks | place: Antarctica
GGGTCAAGTAGGTACAGGCTCTGCCTGGAAACTATATACATGTTGTGCAGCGGCCACCCTGGTCTCCGGTACCAGGGTTGCTCCGGGCTTGCACCCGGGAACGCCGACAGGCGTAAAAGTTTTTTTTAGACACATTATAGTTTGGAGTTTAGTCAAGCCTGTCTTTTAGACGTGGCTAGAACCATCGTCATAATTCTCAGCACAACTGATTAGTGAGGCATTGACAAGGTCAGTCATGGTGGGCGCTAGCAGTGCCTGCAATTCGTGTTGAGGTGGGCTTCCAACAGTACGAGGTCTTTGAACAAGACGTAAGCATGGCTTTGCTGGTGTGGACGATGTTGCTGGCAATTTGCAACCAGGTCATCTCGTGCAGGTACATTAGTGTCAGGCTGGGGCACTCGTTGCAACAATTGCGGAATCTGCTGAGTCACTTGCCATGCCACTTGATCTGCAAGTGGCAGCCTAGATTATGCTGTCCGCTTCAATGACTCTCGCAGATCTTCTCTCATGTCCATGCAAGGCCCCCAAGCAAATGCACCTAGGCACAACCAAACCTGACAAGGCCTTGCAAGGCATACTACAAGATCCTGCGTTGTCTGACAGCTCCAAGCATACCTATGCTCAGCGCCTCCGGGCAATCTCAGCCAAGCTAGGGCAACCAATAAGTGAGCTGGCCATGCAACCCATGACAATCCTTCCATGGATCAAACAACAATATTCAGAAGTTGCCACGCAGAAGAACGTGGTCACAGCAGTGTTGGCAGCTCTTAGGCGAATGCCTGCTGTCAAGGATCAGTCTCCGCAAGCTCTAGCAATATGGCTACGGGCTTCCAAAGAGCTTGAAGCTCAGCAGCAGGCACGGCTAAAAGCAAATGAGCCTTCTGCCAGACAACAGCGGGGCTATGTTGACTTCAGAGAGGTGATCAAGGTACGTACCGCTCTAGCCAAGGGATCACGTCAACGCCTCCTACTAGCCTTTTACACCATGATTCCGCCACTGCGCTGCGATCTCAACCGGGTAGCCCTCCTGCAGTGCCCTGCATCTGCAGTATGTGCACCACAGGTAAAGAGTATCTTGCTGACATGCGCATGGCTTAGCAGATCTGCACAAGCTGCTGTACAGGCAGCCCTAATGCATGCACAGAAACAGCATGGTGGAATAGCTGTTGGCCAGAAATTATCGTCTGGAAGAATGATTTGGATCAAGCATTTCTGTTTGCATGATGACACCTGCAACTGACCCATGTAAGAAAGTGCTCAGCTTCATCAGCTGCCATTTCCGGCACTGATCAGCATGACAGTCATCTGATCACTGCATCAAAGCCGTGTAACAAATCTGGCAGGCGCACCCAAGACCACAATCCCATATTAGACAATTGTTATCACTCTGCCTTGGAAACAGTCTGATGTTGAGGGATCAAGATGCCAAGAGTGCCTGGTTCATGCAAGTTCTGTCACAAACTGCGACCATGTTTACCTGTAGGGCAGTTAGAGGCTGAAGCAGGAGTCACAGATGGTGAACTTGGTGTGCCAGTTGCTGGCGGCGGTGGCGGTGGTGAGCCGGCGGTGGCAGGTGCAGAGCCCAACAATGCACGAACCTGCAAGTAACAATCTAGCTTCTCAGGCCTGTGATTGCTCAACGCAATTGTGTGCAAAATTGGATGCTCTTTATTGCGCCCACCCTGTTAGCAGAAGCCCCTATTCCGAATCGTGCTTCTGAAGAAGTTCTGTTTTGGAGTGCAGTCCTACACAGCTGCTGTGTTCAGCTGCAAGGTACAAGGGCGTGTCTGTATGCTGTTGTCATTTTGTTTTCCAAAGGATGTTACTGAAGCTGCATTGAAAAATGGTACTGGTCATGTGGATTGCTAAAAACTGTCAGGGGCAGCTCGTGATGTGGGTGGCAATTACCTGCTCACTCCAAAAGGGCGAGGTTCCCGGCGTAGCAGCATTGTTTTGGTCATATCCAACCTGCAAATCAGCGTCACTTGTTTCAGCGACTTGCTGATTTTCATACTTGTCAATCATGCATTCACTTGCAGGTACACAACAATGTGCAGCAGACACAGCCTGTGCCAAACATCAACGTGGCTCGCAGCTGTTGTTTGAAGCTACACAAAAATACTTGTAGTACTAGCCACTGGGTGTAGCACCAACACAGTGCAGACAAATGTATCTTTCAAGGTTGCTAATGTATGCCTGCACTGTCAAGGCCGCCTCCCAACTGTGTACACAATCCATTTTGCAATACACGCAGTTGTCAGCAATGTCAATGCTCGACAAGGGCAGCCACGCAGAAGAGTTGCAGCTAAAAGACCAACCGAGAACAGGCCAAAGTTTGTGGTGGTGGTGTCACGCAATGTCTGAGCAGTGGCACTGGGTGCTATGTAGCCGCTCCCGGCTGCAGCTGTGGAAGCAGGGAATGCTGGCGCCAATTTTGCTGCAGGGATCAGGCCTACGCAAAGAATATCTCATCCGTCCATCAGGCCTTTAAGGCCTGATCGGCACTAGTCCTTGTACAACTGACATCGAGCTTGTGCTGCAGAGTCCATGACCATGACGGCAGGTGTGCAGACTTTGCACTGAATATGCCCTGGAAGGTGGCCGTGAAAGCATACTCTGTACTAGTATGGTGGATGCGTCCATTGCACAGGGTACATACTATTACATATCTAAAAATTCCTGCATACGCGTGCTCAACAGCAGACGAGCAGGGTTCAACACAAGACAGATGTACATGGGCAACTCCAGCAACATAACAAGGGACATTGCAGCTGCAAGTTTACCTGCCCATTGCTGGAACGAGCTGACAACAGCATTGTCATTGCTGCCGTATTCACAATAGTTGTTGTAAAACTGGATGAGGACATAGTCAAAGGCATTTGTACGGCTTGACAGCACTGCTCCCAGACTGGCATCAGGATATGGGCCTGCATATGCATGCACAATTTCTCACTTCCCTGAGTGACGCAACAACTGGACAGAACACCAACTGCATGCTAGAATTGCAAGGAGGACAAACAGCATGACATGGTTCTTGCAAGGCCAAGGTGCATCTGCCTTTGAAAAGCTGTCCAACTGAAGCAACTGCAGACTGCAAGTTGCTGCAGCTGTCACTAACAGGCAGGCTGCAACAAGCTGATGTATTCTAGTTGCAGGAAGCAGTCTGCAACATGGTGCTTAGAGGAGTGGTTGGCATGGCTGCGCATTTGCATTGTACTTTGGTCATGCACTTGCCATTGTTGGCTTCACAGTACAGCACGACATTCCTTCATGGGCCTTAGACGTGGTGAGCCTTAAAAGCCGGCACTGGCAGCCAACAAAGGCAAATTCAGCAGAGCTTACACTGTGGGACAGCAGTCAAATAGTACTTCTTGCTAGCACCACCCCAAAGCGATTGCAGCTGGTCAACAAAGGCAGCATAGTACTGACTGCCGGTGGACGCTTCAATGTCAAGATCCACGCCATCTAGGACAGAGGTTCCAAAAGGGCGAGTGCTGCTTGTGCCTCCCAGGTAGATGCTCCGAATTTGGGTGGCAGCATCTTGGGCATTTGCAGTGCTGCAGACAACATTATGTGAGGCTGAAGTCATAAAATGTGTGGATTGCAACTCTTGCATAATGTGCATGCCTTGTGCTAGGGCATTGTGATAGGGTGTTTGCAACAACAAGCACGACACATATAGATCATGTGTGAGCTGCATAATAATATGCCTCAGCTCCAGCTTTTGAAAAAACAAGTGCATGCAAACAAGTGACAATCTTTGCCTCATGCATATGCCATCATAACGCCGTACCCTTTGTCACAAACAACTGCCAGGCTTTGCCAAAGCCGTCTATTATTCAGTAACATCAACAGCGCTTGACATCAATCAAAACTTTTGGTTCCCAGGAGCACCAGCAAAGCTTGAGCATTAAGAAGAGATGAAATGTGCTTGTACTCTATTGTATACATGCAATATGCTACACGGCTAACTGAAGCAACACTGCTCGACACAAATGCAGTGAGCGCAAACTTGGAGGGTCCTTCGGCCGGTCCCCATACGCACCTTGTGAAGCCATAGTTGCCTGCAGCTCCTCCAATTGACAAGATCACTGGCTTCCCTGCTGCTTGACAGGAGGCAATTCCAGCCTGAGTCTCTGACAGTGAATGAAAAGCAATATTGACAAAGTTCTGCGTTTGAGTCAAGTCTTGTCACAGCCCAAAGATGTCCAGGAATCCCAGCATGATGACGTCATCTGCAGTAAAGTGACAGTGTTGCAGACAAGGATGTGACTGTTGCTGCACTGGTATTGCTTTGTGAATGGTGCCAAGGTACTGCCTCACTACGTAGTATACAGTCCAGCAAGGATGTCAGGACAAGAGGTTGCAATGATCAGGAGATGTGATCAAAGCGCTACACAAACTAACACTCCAATGGCAGACTTACAGTGTGTGCAAGCTTGCGCCAGGGGCAGCTCTGCTCTCGGACCTGTGGTGTCGACATTATCGCCTTGACCCCAATAGGCGAAAGTCTGGATGCCTGCATGCCCAGGAAGGAAGGCAGTGCTCAGTCAAGTCGGATAAACCTTTCAACAAAGTCTAAAAATGGTCCCGTCAACAGTTTGCGAGACTGATGGCGTGACATCTGATCTGAGGCTGGACATCAAGCCAAGACTGTCATGACTGTCGAGACTTGCGAATCGCCCTCAACAAACAGCACTTAAGGCCGCTGCCGGAACAGACACAGGATGCTCACGCCCAATCGCACATGCACATTCGGATGAGTACCTGCTCAACAACGGCGAGCAAGATTGTTTTACGCTTCAACCGAAGCGTGTTTGACTATAGTTTGACCACGTCTGCGTAAGAGCTTGATAGAGCGTTTGAAGCACTCGAAACCTTGTATCATACTCGTGAAGAAAAGCGCACGACAGAATAATGGTTTGTGCAGCATATCTCGTGCACTTGGCGTCGCCGATTGCAAGCTGAGCAGTGAGTGCTGACCTAAAACTCCATGGAGCGGCAGCAGACCCAACAAGAGGATGGAATGCACCAAGCAAGCTCGACTGGTGACACCGACGGAGCCCATGCCGGAGATATGGACCTGCAACAAGTGCCACGTTATCACGTACCACGTTATACTTAAGCTTGAACGCAAGGCATATGCATCGTGATCAAAGTAATCAAAGTATCAAACTCCTCTCAGAACCCGGCGCAGCTGGGCCCTCGCAAGGAGGCACTTTACAGCGTACTACTGTTGCACCATAAAATGTACACCTAGAGCGGCAGCACCAAGTCGACGCAACAAGCAGCTGCTTAAGCAAGCTTGCTAGTTTCCAGTCGACGGGCTCACGCTAAGTCTCAAGTCTTGCCAATGCCTTCCCCAACGGTTGTGACACAACTCCACCAGGATCAGAGCCAAAAGACCTTGTTTGATGAGGTCGCTGCCTGAACAGCATCGCAAGGTTTACTTGTGCTGACCCCAGATCGTCCCCCGAATCATCCCGGGAATATTACTGACTCCCCTGGATACTGGTAGTAAAATTGGCGGGTAATCAACCCACAGAGCAATTTCTCCAGTGAGTCCAGTGTAAATACCCTCTGACTTCCATGATTGCTGCACGTCACACAGCCGAATGACGCACCATTATCGCAAAGCTTACATGGTATTGAACAGGTGTCAAGAGGTGTGTTTATCACTGTAGGGCTTGGGAGGACAGTGACCTGAATGACAGTTGTAGTAACTTTCTCGTCTGTGAATGTCACTTGCATTGTTTGCCAGTGAACTGCACAGCAGCAGCAGCAACCAAGCCACTCACAGCATCAGGCATTTGACAGCTGTAACTGTTGTAAAATGCACCACAGCTTGCAATGTGGCATTGCAGTCGTGCTGTCACGCTGACGTATACTACGAAACTAGCATGCAAACAAGCATGAGCTGTGCAGCACTGCATGTCTGCAGCAAGCATAAGCATTGTGTGCCTGTATGGCAATCATCACAGTGTGATGCTGCATGTGCATACCTTGGATGTGCATACCTGGAGGGCTGCACTTATAATTATGTGAAAATCTGTGTGTCATGACTGCAGATCACCACTTGCAGGTCAGGCTTCATGGTCACATAGCATTGCAGCCCTGATCAGCATTTTCAGCTTGTCTTGGGTGATACCAAGCAGTGTGCTCGATGGTATATACGTATATACATATATGTATGCTAGCAAGCTCTAATCTGCAACCAGTCATTTGCTGATCTAATTCTGCAAATCAGCTTGCATACTTGCTACAAAGAGCCTTGCATCAATGCGCACAAGTGGCTCAACTCTGGTGTGACTTGCAAACACTGCCGTTGCTGAGTAATGTGCAGTGTATAATAAAACATTGTGTGTGCTGTGTATCATTCACCTGCCTGTCTGATGGATCAAACTTAGGTTCACTTCAGTAGAGTGGTGTTGATGTATTTTGCACATATGCTGCAAGTCTGCAGCTCAACAGTGACTTGTTGTGACCATGGAAGGCAAGCTCGCTGAATATGTGCTGTGTGGGCAACTTGCAGGAATAGCGTGTTGTGATGGAGGGTCGGTCCATGCAGCATGTACAATGCTGTATAGCCAAAATTCACCGTGGGTGTATACACGTGCATGTTACTTGCCAGACCTCCAGGTTTATCGACAATGCTGATTGCAAAGACTTTCCTTGGCGGTGTTGTCAGGTGTTGATCATTGATCAAGTGTAACAACTGTAACAAGCGCACCTTGCAAGCTTTGATGCACCTTGTCTACAGCATCACATTTCTCCTGACAAAGTGCAGCTCAGCTTGCAGCCTTCAGTGCAGTGCAGACAAGAAGAGGAGTTGCTGCGTAAGCGGTGTGGGCGGAATCACCCAAGCCTCTTGTCAATCTGGAGGACTAGGCCCTCACTGCCAACCTGTTTAACCTCCTCCAGGATTTTGCACAGCCCAACATTAGGAAACGCAAAGTTCACAAGCAGCAGCCTCTGTGCTGGAAGCTGGATCACCATGGGGTATGTATGCCTCCTTTCTTTGGCTGTATGCTGCTGCATGACGGTCATCATGTTGCTAGCTCAAGCTGAATTGGCATGGCTGACGCGTGCTCAATATGCTACTGACACCTGCTGCAATGACTATGCTGTCAGGACTGATTCTGTCTTTGTTATGTTGCAAATACAATAGCGTCTGGTGTAACAGAGGATGACTTGGCTGCAAAAATTGCCTGCTGATTGATGAAGTCAGGTGAGCTTGGGTGTTTGGTCACGCAACCTGCCGACACATGTCTGTAAAGGTAAAGTGCAGGGGAACTCACAGTGAAGTTGCGCCTTTGATCGGTGATTCAGTTATGTGAACAAAACCATGTCAGCGGCAGCAGCTGCAGCAGCAGAATCTACCTATCACAGCAGCAGTGCTACGCCTGTCTGGCCCATTTTCTGCTGTGCACCAAAACACCTGCTGAGTTATGCTGTTGTGTTGCACGGCCATGGTTGTTGTGTTGCATGGCCATGATTGTTGTGTTGCATGGCTATGACTGGACAATCAGCAGCAGTATGACAGGTGATGCGAGTGCAGACGTACCTACCTGTCTGACTGCTGTCAAGGCAGTGCGCAGCTGCCATCTCAATTTTGCTGCACTTCAGACCTGCAGAGCCAAACCTGAAGCCTCATCTGATAAAGGTGACACACAGCAACCTCGCTCCTGTCACAGTGATCAGAACCACATGTTTCTTACATGAGCTGTATTTGCATTGCATACTGCGTCTTCACCTACCTAGCACATTATGCCTCGACTCAGGAAGGGACATCATAGTTAACAAGACAGATTCTCAAACAGCAGTTCCCTGCAATACCAACAGCACTGTTTTTACTAGGCTACTCTTGAGGTACAACAATGTTGTCAATTGGCATGACAAACTTGTGAAGTTCAGAGCTGCATCGCAGCATGCATGCATTGACAGCAGACTGTGACATCCTGGGCGCAGCCCTAGCACTGATGTGGAATCCAGTGCAAGGTGTGACTGCAAGATGTCCAAGCTCTGCATATCCCTTACATCCTGGGTTCTGCTCCCCATGCACAAAAAACAACATGTGCCATGCATGCTGTGTCAAGTTTGACTACTGTCAGGCCAGCAGAGCAACACTTGTCTGATCAGCCATATGTAATTGATGTTCTGAACTTCTGCAACTGTAATGAATCACCTTCCACCTCACTGCTACAACTTGACTGCAGTTAAGCGCAGATTGGGCTGTGGGAGGCAATGTGTTTTCATGCTTCTCAAGCAGCATGGCGCGTATGATGCAGGTGATAGGATATTAAATATCCTATCCAAATTTTGGGTGAGTATGTCAGCTGTATGTGCCAGGATGATGCAAAGCCATGTCAACTTTGTGCCGTCAGCATGCTAAATACTGGGCGTTTGCTCTTAGCGTCATGCACAGATATGCATATCTGTGCATTCAAGTTGCCCATCATCACCAAATGCGGATTCTGTCAAAAAGAGTTCTCAGGTTGCATTACACTGTGCATTCCAAGGTACCAGCGACCTCTCACTTGTCCAATGACCCCACAGCTGTTTCTGGAGTGCTTGGTCGGCACATACAGTCATGGTGATCAGTTTCAGTAACTCTCAGATCCACACAGCAGCATAAGCAAGCATTGTGATTGTAGATGTGGATGCTTGCATTTCCGCCTCAAATGCTGATCATGTACAGTCAGTCAGTGGTCGGAATGCCTGCAAGTCTGGGTCAGACAAAAACCTTACAATGCAGCAGTCATTGTACCATGCAGCAGTGATGGTGCCTGCTCTGCATTTTGGACACTTCGCATCACCTGTCGCATTTGTGCGAGTCAAAGTGCCATCCATGCAGAAACCAGTGGAAGTGCATGACAGAAGTGTTTCTGGCCTTTTGCCCGCAAAACCAGGCACCAACTCGTGCACGCGCATGCGGACCTGATGTGCTCTCATGTAAGCTGATTCTGCAAAATATACCTGTTTTACCAACACACCTACAACCTATGCTGTCTGGGCTAACAAGCTTAGGCAGCAGGGCAAGCGTAAGGTATATGTATGAATGCAGTCCCATACACCTATTTATGTGCAGACAGCACAGACTCAGTCAGCAGCTTCCGGTCGGTACAAGGAACTCTTGAAACTGGTATTATACACTGGTCCTGAGCGACACTGTGTCAATTGGGGGAACAATACTTCAAAGGGCATCACAGGCTAGCAGCATGGAAATGACAGCTACGCCATGATCTTTTGCGATCTATTGAAAAGCGTGTCAACCACATGGCCCATGTTGCTGAAAGTTTTGAGGGCTGCTGGGTAAATCTCATCAGCAGGCGGCTCCTCAAAGACATCAAGACAGCCTGCCCCCTGGTCCAGTGTGCCGGCAAACTTCTTGTCCAAGATCATCTGCAGCCACATGCACTGTGGTTTGTAACAAGCAGTGCAGGCATGCCAAGCATGTGAAGACCACAATGTCAAGGGCAGACAAGAATGAAGCAGCAAGGTACTGCCACAGCCTGAGGATCTTGCACAGATTCTCCAGGGCAGACGTCAGAAACACAGCAGGCAGACATGATCTGGACAGCATTCTTGATTGTGCTTGGTGTGTACCAACGATGATGACTGCCAACAGCTGTCTTGACATATCATCAACACCACACACATGCTTGATGCCATCCTTAGAAATCAAGACAAAGCTAAACAGAAGTGATCAAAGAAGGCACACCTGTGCCAGCTTGTTGAGAACAGTCTCAAGCGGCAGTTTGATGAGTTGTGCCAGGTGGCTGATCTGCACACAGCTGAAAGGCTCTATGAGGCGGATCAGGTTCTGTTCCAGCAAGGTGTCATACAGGGCAGAAAGGTGAGTGTGGACCACTGGATCATCCACTAGCTGCTCTGCATGCACCTTCAATGCTTCCTGGAAACCCTGCATGCCATATGTCACCAAACTTGCCCATGCACGTAGTTAGCCATCACATGTGTTCAGCTTGCGGATTCTGCCTTTGACAGGGTTCGACATGGTCTTGCCTTTTGCATCAAATGTCTGTCGTCTGCTTTTCCATAGTGTCATGTTGGTGTCATTCTGACAAAATGTAGCGTGACACGAATTGCATCCACAAATGTTCATCTTGCAGCAAATCAGCAACAACATTTGTCAATACCCACCAAACACACATGACATGTATTGAGCAGGTGTGTGTACGTGTGGATAAGTGTATATACGCTGAGCTGACCTGAACGCTGACAAGTCTAAGCAGGCACTGCTGTGTGGGTGTCAGCTATAACAGTCACAGTGACAGGTCAGCAACAACATGCGGAACTGTGAGGTACCTGCAAAGATCTATCTTGGTAAGCCTTAGCTACAGTCCTCATGGCGTCCACTTCTATGCCTGCATGCCAGCAGCAACAGCTCTGACACAGCACAATGCATAAGAAGATCACTGGCAGCATGGGCACATAAGCAGCAGTGCCAAGCATTTCATGACCAGTTTTGCAGTCCTTGTTCTGGCGAATATTACCAAGCCACAGCAACATGTGCTGAAGCATAACACAAGTGGTGAATGCAGTGAACAACAGCATAATGCAGCAGGCCACAACACAGAACACCACTGTTTTATGACAGCACATCAGTACAGTATACCTGCATACTTGAGTCCTGCTTTAGAGGAGATCATGCCAGGAACCTCTTCAGCAGAAGACAGCATGATCTTGCACAGCAGCATGTACTTCAGGCTCAGGACGGCTTTGCGATCGTCCAGGGCATTGAACTGCTCGAATGCCTCAAAGAAGTAGGAGTAGGCAGTCTTGTAGTCTTTTTCCTCGGCATGAAGGGTGCCGGACTGTGTGTCAATCTCTGCCTGTAGCCAAGAGCGGGTGAGCTTGGTGCAGCTGTTCAGACTACATGTCACGTTCATATGGTGCATGGCACAGCACATTCTGCAGAATGCCGTGTTATCATTCCGCAGAATGCAGCCCTGTCACGCGAAAAGGTAAACAAGGCTCAAAGGTTGCACTCTGACAGAGTAGCATGCAGCTTGGGGTGCGTGACATACTAGAGCTTGTCCAAAGAACTGCAATGCATGTTATTCACAGTACACTTTAATGTGTGATCAAGTCAAGGGGAATGGGTCGTATGCTCACCTGAATTGCAGGTGGTATGTAGATAGAGTTTGCTGCAGTGCGGGCAGCAGTCAAGGCAGCTTTTGCTTTGGGTGCATTCCTCAATGCTGTGTGTACCCTGCTCTCTAACAGATGGATGTCAACCAACAGAAGCTTGTCATCCAGCCGCTTAACCTGCATTTCACCCCGAGCAAGCATGAGCAAGTAGTCCAATCTGGTAGTCCAAATCTTCAGCAGCATCAATGAGATCAGCAGCAAGCCCATGCCACCGTACCTCTGTGAGAAGCTTGCCTATGAGCGATATAGAGGATGTGTAGTCCTTGGTCTCCAGGTACAGCGTCGCCAGTCTAACCTCTATGCGCTGTCGCAAAAAAGTGCGCTTCTCTGTCTGAGCCCATTGTACTTGCTCCTTGCAGACTTCCAGCTGGAGGGGAATGGCATCAAGTCAGACCAGCACATCCTTGCGAACAGACTTGCATCACAGAGCAAACATGAACTGCCTCTCACCTGGACAGCTGTGGAGTTGGGAACCTTAGCTATGGTGTCCACGACTGTCCTCACAATCTTAGCGGTCTTGGCCTTGGGGATGAGGGTAAATAGAGACCTCAGCTCAGTAAGCAGAGTGCGCAAGGCCTCTGCGTCGCCCTGCTTGGCGTACAAGTTGGCTAGACTCTGCAAGGCCTGCTCTTTTGTTTTGATGGACTCAGCATCGTTTGGATGGTCTCCAAGCACAATGTCTCTCAGCTTGCTGATGGAAGCCTGAGGCTGAGCCTCCGCATACTCTTGGGCGGAAGCATATTGCTCGCTCAAGGATCGCCCGGTCATCTGATCTGGCGTTGTGACTGATGTGCCTGACCGTGGAAGGCTGGTGTGGACTTGATCACGGATACCGCAATGATGTTGTGGTCAGCGGAACAGGGTACTCACGAAGTCAGACGATAGGCAGAGCTTAATCTCAAGTGTAAACAGACTGTCTTTCGGTTCCAGCCTTATTTTGTCACAGTATTTATATATTTGACAATTTTTACATATCCGCCATGTCAAGCTGCTTTGCCCGAGTGGTTAAGGGGTATGCCGGAAACGCGCGAAGGTTCGAACCCTTCAGGCAGCGGTACATTTTGTTTTGTTTTTGCAAATAGGCACTTTATGCATTGGTGTAGAGCAGCAAGCTTGAACACCACTTTCACCCAGCCTTCGCATTGCAAGTCGGTGGGTGTACACATGGAGACGCAGCTTCACAGTGGAGAAATAGAGCTGCGGTGACATTGACCATCATGAGCAATCACTTTGCAGTCGCTATACCCTAAACTGATTATGATATTACAAAGCATTGCTTGCATAGGATGTACATCAGTGCACATGTGCATTACGTGCACATGTGCATTACATGCACAAATGCAAACCAACACAGATCTGGAGTCTAGGCTCAAGCTTGAGGAATATTGTACGTCATGCTCATTTGTTACCGGTACCCATGCTTCGAATTCAGCAGTACTCTGGGTGACCGGACAAGGTGCTGATTGTGAAGTTGCAGAGGGACCCCGGTCGGCCGTCTCACCAGAAAATGCGGGGTAGCGAAGAAATGCAAAAGTCAGGGGGCATCAAAGCATGAGTAAGCGTGTTTCATGTTTGCTGACTTGGACCTCACTGACCTTTCTTGTCATCCATCTCCAAGACATACAATTGATTAAGCTGTTTGACTTTGCGTCGGCTATTGCAAGTTGTCACGCTCAGGGCGCAACGTCACGGCAGAGAAAATCTTGGCAGCGATCAGGTAAACCCTCAATAACGAAGCATAGTCAGCACATCAACCCGCGGATCGAGTCCCTGCCCACAGGAGTTGTGCAAGCACCGAAGTCATGCATCTGCAGGTAAGTGACATCGACGATCTGATGTCCACCGACGTCATGAAAACCGCAAGTTCGCTGCGGTGTCCGCAAAAGCAGATTGCACCGGCCGTAATTGCTGAAAGCATTGGCCAAAGCTGCGTGTAGCTTGTTCGGCTTTCGATCAGGGGCTCGTCTCCCACCTGCAGTCCGGCCAGCACTTGCACATGCAGCGTTTCTACTCAATGTTTTATGCCAGACAGCCCGTGCTACACAGGGGAGCACATGCCCGGCCGGCAGATGGGCAAACCTTCAGTTTAAGCTAAGCTGAGCACCAGCTGCATGTCTGCAGGGGCTCTTCGTTATGCTTGCCCTGGCAGTGGCACTGCCGTATGGAGCAGGTCGAGGTTTGATGCAAGCCTCGTACACAGATGCGGATATCTTCAATTTCGCCCTCAACCTGGAGTATTTGCAAGTACGTGCTTTGTCGACATCTACACGAGCTGCGCAACTGTCCAACCTTGGACTAGGTGACACGCAAAGTTGCTGAACGTTTCCTGTGCGAATCCGGCTGCAAGTCATGACATGATGCACATCGCAGTCCGATCCTATCTTTCATAACACGCAAAAGCCTTCATTGCTTCTGGGTGACCGTTACAACTTTGTTCTAGCCCAGAGTGAGCCTGCTTGCCAAGTTTGTCGAAAAACTTACCATGTCTGTTGCTTGTAGGCAAATTTCTATAGCTGTGGTGCTTATGGTAAGCCTGTCAATAACACCCTGGGAGGGCCAACAGTGTTGGGCTGTGTCAAGGGCAACTACTCTGATGCAATCCAGGGCATTTTTGAAAACTGTGCGGTGAATGAGCTTGACCACGTGGCTTATATCCAGAATGCTCTAGGTATGCAATGATGCACAATTGTCTCTGTCTTGGCTTTGGCCAGCCCAGGACCTCATCAAATCTTGATTGATACTGACCAGTCTGTGACCAAGCATTCAATTTTGGCATGTCAAAACTGAGGTAGCAATGTTGTGGCACGTCCAAACTCGAGTTGTAGCTGTGAGCCAATCTATGTTATTTGCAGGCTCTGCGGCGGTGTCCCAGCCTCTCATCAACTTGACAGCAGTGTCAACAGGAGCCAATGCAGCATTGGGCAGAGAGCTTTGCTGCCCTCCCTTCAGCTATGCTGCCAATGACCTGGCTGGCATGGTGACAGCCTTCCTGTTTGAGGACGTAGGAGTTACAGCCTACAATGGGGCAGCACCTCTCATCTCTGACAAGACCTTCCTATCAGATGCCATCAGCATTGGACTTATTGAAGCCTACCATGCTGGCATTGTAAGTCATCAGCTTTGCTGATGTGTGTTCCGGTGGTAATATGGCACTCCAGACTGATGAACATGTCATCTGTCATGTCTGCTGCCCAAGCATGTGGCACAGCTGTTGCAGCACAGTACAGGATACCCAGCATGATAGTATCTGCGTAAGAACAAGATCAACTCATCAACTTATAAAGAATTTCTGACCTGTTGATGTGACAGGTACGTGACATGGTGTTCAACATGAGGAATGAGTTGGACCCGTATGGCATCTACCTGGGCTCTGCCATTGATGCAGTGTCCACCTTGCGTGGCACTGTCAGTGCTGCTGCCACCAGTGCTGCCAACTTTGCTGACCAGGGTATCACCATTTACGGGGTCAGTCCCTGCCCCATCTTGTGTGCGTGAATGCAAATCAGGAATCGTCTATATCAACGTGTGTTTTGCAGTGTTTGCGTTGTCTTTGAGCAAGTGGCAGGCATATGGCCTAGCAGGGCACACGTGCTGATATTTGCAATGACAAGATGTCCTGCAAGCATCTCTGCAGCTGATGCTGTGTAGCATGCTGCAGTGATCGGTCACTGATGACCATTGATGAAGCATTGTATTACAGTAGTATAGGTCGTCTCATGGTATATCATTGGTGAAGATGCAACACTAACGGCATGCATGAGCAGTATGAGCAAAGGCTGCGGCCACGCATCTGTAGCGTTACAGCATTCAGTTGCATTGTATACTCATTGCACATATGCCTTTGTCATCTATGCCCACATTTATGCACCTGAGCTGCACAGATCACCAGCTAGCTTACCATGCACTACTGGAAGCATTTGAGCTTGTGCTTTGTTTCACAGACTGAGAATTTGATTCCATCTGGGGCCGGCAGCTTGGCTTTTGCTCGCACTCCCACAGAGGTGCTGGCTATTGTATACCTGGGCAATGCCAGCCAGCCAGCCGGCTTCTTCCCTAATGGCGTCAATGGTGTCATTCAAGGTTGATGTTGAACTACACCCAAAGGGTCGTTTTGTTCGTGACAGCAAAGTTGGGTCCTGCTTTGGAGGCAGGCTTAGTCATGCACCACATCCACTCTCTGTACTGTCAGACAGTGCAAACGTCAAATATGTGAGCGTACTGCACAGCACTACTATTCAGCTGATTGCACTTTATTCTGTACTGGCCTACTTTTGGCCTGAAGTATGCAGAGGTCAACACTACAACCAATGTGTGGTTGTGTGTTGATCTCAATCCTGAACGTCTATTGTGACCCCTTTACCTGAACAACTATACCTTTGACAGTACACTTTGGTGACTGAATGTTGCACAAGGCTGTTGTGAGTAGAGTAAAGCAGTGACATGTGAAATTGCAATTGACATTGTGTTGTGCAGACAGTTGCAGTGACACAGGTGCTTCAGCTTTGCAAGTGCACTCGTAGCCTTTGGGTTCAGTGGCAGAATTGTGATACCTATCTGTGTTCCTTGTGTAAAACAGTGTTGCCATAGACTCTAACGTACGTTGTCATTGCTACATCATGATTGCGTCAGGATGAGTGTGCGGGCTGCATTTCTGCAAGCAACACAGATGGTGACAACTTTGCGTACAAAGTGCAGCTACAATCCCGCTCTTTTCATGAGCTTGCAATGCACTTGTGCAGAATGCTGAAGGCACAAGAATTGCACAGCAGCTGACACATACAGATGCACACCTGGCGGCAGCTAGCTTTGTAGACCAACTGTGCTGAGCCTACAACTGTGTAAGTTTGAAACTCGAATTGAATGTGTCCATGTGAGCTGCCTTGCAATGTTCTCCACATGACAAACAAACTGTGACACTTTGAAGACATCAAGCCCATCTGAGCAGTATAAAACAGCAAAGCGTGTACTACAGAGCACGCATGATGCTTGGATTGCTCTGAATCCTGACATAGCATCACTGCAACATTGTGGATGCAGGCATAACCCGACTGTCTCGACTGGACTGACTGCAATTAGCATCTGCCCTGACATCATCATCCTGCCCAGTTACTGTAGTCTTTAGTAAAGACTGCCAGCCATGTGACACCAAATCTTGGGCAGCAAATGGTGATACTTCTAGGCTCATCTGACTCAATCATTGATATAGCCACAAATGACATGCGAACAATGGGATGGCTAGATTCGTTGTACATATGCTTGATGCGCTCTTTCTGACCGGCTCCCTTGATGACAGCATGCACCTAGCAAAGCTCACATGTACATGGTGTTGTGGGCCCAGTGAGGTGGTTCACATTGTCCTGAGGACCTAAAGTACGCATCGTGGCCGTTGTGCATATACGTGAACACCAGCAGTGGAAGAACATTGTCTTGACCTGCGTATGCTTTGCCTGAACTTGTTGAAGGTGTGAGCACTTAGCAATATCCAGTCACACCATTCATGGAAAGATTACTCAGGTAGTTAGTAATGGTTGCATAGGCCGCGTTCCTTAGCTAGCGGCCTATTACTTTGTACATATGTGTCTTGCACACAGCGTTTAGACACACTTAGGAGAGCTGTTGTCAGTAGCTACACAGTACACACACCATGTAAGACACGGTCCTGCTGTGCAAGCCCGCCGAATCTCATCAGAACTTGGCGCGTTTTCTTAGTTCCTTGAGTCATCGCAGAAGTTGCCATAGCGTCATAATCCTGTGCTGCCATCCTACTACTGCTTAAGTTGTAGTAGAAAGCAGTCATGTGAGATTCGAGTGTCGTCAGCTTACTCAGCCCAAGACGTGACATGTGCTCTATCCGGGCTCGTGCAATCTGCCAAACGGCTCAACATGATAAATGAGAGGGACTTCGGTTGCCTGAGTTTGCGGCCTCATATGTTTACGTCATTCAATTTGTAGCCTGCAAGGGCACGTGGTCGGAGAAACCAAGCGCCAAGCCGGCATGCTTGGCTAACAGACCTGACAAGTACTTCTGCAGGTGCCGTTGGCCAAGTGGCAGCCGTGCACAGCCTCATAGTATGTAGTCACCAGCTCATGATCATCGACTCATATATAAGTACCTTGTTGACTACTGACTCTGATTCACTTCACAGGAAAGATTAAGATTAATCAGTCATAATCCGATTACGTGATCTGCACGTGCTCTGCAGCTGCTCAGGAAGCTTCTGTATTCGCTGTAGGTTAATTATATTCATGTTAGTCACGGCTCCAAAACCCTATCATTACACCACATTTAGGGTCAGCAGGAGGGTTTGTGTGGTGAGTCATCCTCTGTAGTTCTTAGTCATTTCTCCATACTACCCTATATTCTTTAAATGGATAAAGGGGAAAGTAATAAAAGGTAGGGCAGCTGCTACTATAATACACTAAAACAGAGAAAGTCTATGATTTTGCCCTCTTGTTGAGGGGAATCCAAAAGGTTTGTCTGTACAGACATGTAGACTATAGCATTACTAAGGAAAGTCAATGAAATAATATACCCCCCACCCACCCCCTGCTGACCCACTTCTCTGACTTTTCGGAGGCCGCCGGGAGCCGCGTGAGCCTCCCATACAAGGATTACAAGCATTTTACAGTATTTACGGTCTGTAACAGACCATCTACAGAGTCTGCAGGCGTCTGTGTGCAGGGAAATGCAGGGTTTTGTCATGCTTTCATGCAGAGTGCAGAGCGCGATTAGTCAGGGTTTTGTCTGTGTTTCTTACAACAGACTATCTCAGTTTGATGACCTAATGACGCATGCCGTTCAACCTACTCCGCCGACACACTGTGTGACACTAAGTGGCAGTATGGCCTATAGTAATATTTGCCCTGACTCGCAAAACAAGGAATACGACAAATAGGGTCCTCAGAACAGCAACTTTCGCTCGAGGGTCTGTTTGGGACCATTAAAAACAGGTTTTTCTGTCTTAAAAGCTTGTATTTGAACAGCCGTATGAGAGGTCCACTGCACAGCTTGAGTGAGCAGTGAACTACTAGTGGCATCTAGCTCCAGGGTTCTTGCAACCGCTCGCTCCTTCAGCTCTGCCAAGTGAGTACCAAACATTTCCTGTACGATTACGCCGTTTAAATAGATCAGCGCCTTGTACCTATCCAGCATGAAGTTGTACAGAATCTCTACATGCACGTGTCTCATGCTCCCAATTTCTTTGCCGTGTGGGCGTAGGGGCGCTGGCAGTAAGCGCTGCTCTTACGCTTGACGCCGTGCTTGTGCTTGTGGTACCTTACACTGTGGCTAGAATAACTGTGCTTTCCACCACCCTTCTTTTTGTGGACTTTCTTGTGCTTAATTGCCTTCACACCTTTGCTGCTATGGGGCTTGTACCCCAGCGCAACCTGCGCAGATGAGCTTTATGCACACCTTTTCCTTTCTTGCTAGGCTTGGTAAATGCCTTCTTTGACACGTAACGTCGTGGTCCAGCTAGCACCATTGGTTCGTTTGTTGTTGCGTAATGGATGGCACCTGCTGAAGCAGCGCTTGCACCTGTCAGACTATTGTTTGTATTTTTGTATATGCCTTGAGCCTTTTGTGAGCGCACGTCAAGTTTGAACTGGGCCCTTGTCTGGACCATATCTCAGCTAAATTAATCGTCAAAAGAGTAGTCAGCTACTTCAGCAACGTCAGTGCCTGCTTCCACTAACTGTACCCTCGAGCAGAGCTCTCAACCTTAACATATATTTTGCTTTTGGTTTCAGCAGAAAATCCAAAGAACTCAAGCTCAATATCAACCTGACTTGGCTGCCTGCAGGGATGTAAAACAGTTCTGAAGCTTGTAAGCGGGTGTGTAAGCAGCAAGCAAGTCGCAACCGGAGAGTTTTCCAGTCGAGTGGTGGTGTAGAGAATACACCGTGGTTGTTGAGGGTCGCTTAAGAATAGCCAATGACGGCTATTGTCGTAATTACACTGTATACGGTCTCATTGTGACCGTTCTGTCACAGGATGCCATAGGGGTCAAGGTGGTGACCATGTTGATCCTCGATAACGGTGCTAGACACTACTTTGCCGCCTGCCAGTGGTGCAAGCTGAGAATCAGGCTTGCTGTATGCTAAAGGCATGTAAAACTTGCTCAGCATGCTGACGGTGGGTGATGTGTTTCACAAATTGCGACACATGACAGCACCGCATTGCTTGGCGCAATGAGAAGTGAGTAGCACACCAAGTGTTGCGCGATAGTTGCCATCACTCCTGCACAAAGCTTGTCATCACCAGCCTGTTTTGGGCTGCTTGTGTACTCCATGGAAACTGCTACTGGGCAGTCTGGCACTCTGTTGAGCAGCTGCTCCAGCTTCCATAACTTTGGCTCTTGGACTTTAGCTTCATACTGCAATTACAATGATAGACCCACGCACTGCAGCTGCATGAGATGTGCATGACCATCACAGGATTGTTGGTGTTCAGATGGCTTTTTGTGCAGACATATGACTAATTTGCAACCTTAGACAAGCCTCACTTGCCACAGTATGTGGCATGGTTTGAAGATGCACTTGGACTCAACATGGCAGGTGTTGCACATCACCCTCTTGGATGCTGCTGGCGAGGCAAAAGCGCAGAAAACGCAAAGCATTGCAGCTGTCTCTATACAAGAGTTGCAATTCTGAACTGGGCTTGGTATCATGACCAGACTTCATAGGTCTGATGATAAAGTTTGCGACACGCACCTGCAACGGCACTGGGACTGCTGCATCCTTTGCACTCACCTCCAATGGCGTGTGCCTCAGGCCCCAAAGATTCTCATTGGTGTGTGTCAGCCTAATCCTGGGTTGTGGCAGAGTTGTGGGCCATGTCACTGTCATGGACTTCTGCATGCTGGGTCTGTAGGCGCGCATGCTATCCCACAACACCTTGTGGTTGTCTTGCTCCACAGACGAAAGCAACTTGAAGCCACCATGCTTCTGTATCCTGCATTTGGGAGCAGGCTCATGTGCACTTGGGCTGGGGTTTGACAATTCGCCAGTATATGCACATAGTGGTTGAAGAGTGTTAATTGCAGCGTATAGGACAAATTACACATGAGCACCAGGACCGCTGGTGAAGAGGGGCTTCTTACCTGGCAGATACCTGACTCCATGGCAAAAGTTGGTCTGCACCCACAGGGAGCTCCATCAATTTCACAATTGTCTCGCTGTTGATGAGCCCTTAACCTTTCTTGCGATGGGCAAACCTGACATGCCCAACAGCTTTGCTGAACCCCAGCGGGTTATGCATTCGCGCATGATTCTATAGTGCGCCTTTTCCCCCAGGTACCTGCAAAGCATGATGGGCTTGCCACCATGTCCTGAATGTTGGCCTGAGAAGTTTTTGATTGTGAGCGTTGCTGCAGAACACAACAGCCACATAGTCTACCTTTGACTATTGATGAAGCTCAATTTCAACAAATTCAGACAATCAGAGTGCAAACACACAAACAAGCACACATAACTCTCACTGCACTGACAATGATGGTCGGTACCAAAACACATGCAATAGCCGTCTTGTGTGAGTGGAGCCTGCATGCACTTACATGCTCACAAAACATCACTAAAGACAGAATATCCCACAAAGGACAAAGTCAACTCAGAAGATCTGCCACAGAGATTCCATGGCACGAAGCTCTGGGGAACGACAGATTGTCCTTGCCATCCCCCCCCTTCGCCCGGCAGGCTTTGGCATTAGGTTATCATAGTATGCCAAGCAACATCTCCTAAAACAAGGCTTACGTTTTCTACCTCTGGCGCATGCACATCATGTAAGCTGTGTCACTTACGCTTGCAACTCATCAACGACTATGAGCCCCAGAAATTTTGCTTCATGAATCGCGTCTACCACTTGGAACAGCTTGGTCATATGCTTGTCGCTGATAGCTTGACCCACAAGCAGCAAGTAAGTGCGACGGCCTGCTTGGTAGGGAACGTCTGGCGTGCGTCTGGCCCACACCTGCCTCTCAATTTCATATTCCTTGAGGTAGATTTCCAGTTCTCTGATTGCTGCTGAGATGCCATGAGTTGCTGTTGATATGACCCTGCAACATGCACACAGTTTGTTGTTGAGCTGGCAACACAGCACGTGACTTCTGTCCCAGCCTCTGATTTAGTACTGCGCGCCTGGCACTTTGCTGCATCACAGCTGTACTTGCTACAGACATGCATAGGCTGCTAGATTGCTATGTGAGCTCAGAGCGCAGCAAGTGCAATTACGGTGGGAACACTTGATTTACATCACCTTTTGACTCGCAAGTTATGTTGCATATCAGTTGTAAGGTCTAAGCTTGGGTCTAACTCACGTTGAACTTGGGGATGAGTCAGAGAGGACTTGAGAATAATGAATAGAGCACTTACCTTGCATGCTCATCCACCAGCTTGATGTCTCTTTCCCAACTTCGGTGAACAGCTTTTGGAGCAAAGATGGGGGTGAATGGTATATCCAGGTCAATACTGCATAGGATGGCTGACAGTGTTTTGCCCATTCCAGGAGTCTGCACGGAGCAACTGGTGTTTGTCAACTTGACTTTATACTGCCAGCTGATAGTCTGCCAGGCACATATACTCATGTTTGCATGCAAAGTATGGCATTGATGATTTTCATTGATGGGACAGAATAGTTCAGAATAGCCTTCGAAGGAAGGAGGAACTATCCTGTAAAGGAACGAGAAGTGCTGCTGGGGAGGCGCGCTTCACACAAAGTGTTCTTAGAGTGGTTCCAATGTCTTTTCTCTCGGAAAGGCTTCGAAGGCTCACCAAAGCCGAGCCACGTCTTTTTCAGGGGCCTGTGCTGGACGTGTCCGCGGCAGGGCAGAATTTGAGACAGGCATGACTATATTTACGTGCGTGGGCTCCAAGCGTCTCTACAGTTGACGACTCGATGGTGTGCAACTCCGCTGAGGACGCTGTGTTTTTGCAGGCTCATCACAAGGACTCAAAAGCGAAAACTCAGCAGGCGACCGGTCTGCACAAACAGGTAACTTTTTTGCACAAGAACCTGGCGCTGCTTACGCCGTTTATGTGTGCGCTTTGACCTGTGCTGAGTTGCAGGCAGCCTTAAGCCTGGACAGGTAGAGGATGTTGTCACTGTTACAACTGCTGCCACATTCAGTGAAGAGTTGACAACCTGCCTTGAGGACGCTGAAGATGAGCAGGCTCTCGATCAGCTGTCCAGCATTTGCTGCAAGACCTTGAAAACCATCAAGCCACTGACTTCCTGTCAAACAAGCAAAGAAGGACAGTACTGGCTGGCTCTTGGCAGACTATCAGCAACGGTGGTGACAGCACTGAAAGCATTGCGTGACGGAGATGAGCTTTGGGAACAAATCCGTGACCCGCTGAAGCCTACAAATGGTTTTGAAAAGAGCATACAATTTGTCAATGGTGCTCATCAGGCATCCAGGATTCAGTTTTGGGAGATGGTAGTAGCTCATATCATATCAAAACCATTGAGGAAGCACTGCAAGGCTGTTCCGTTTCAACACAAGCGTAGCGCACAGGTGACAAGGATCCTGCCTTCACTGGCGCAGCATGCTCGTGCAGTTTGATGGCACAACCTTGTTGATCAGGTAGTGCATGGAATCTGATCATGTACTCTGCAGCATAGCTTTTGGCTTGCAGACTCAACAGCGTCATTTGTGGCTTGCATAACTACCGCTAGGCAGCAGCTTGTGTGGGCATGCGAACATGTTTGTATGCAGCAAGGCTCATAAGCAAATTTAGACATCATGTTGATGAGGTCTGGCTCGTTCCAAGTCATAGTCATGACTACCAAGAATTTGACTGCATCAGATTGCTCATGATGGTGCTGGTCAGGTCTATAGTCTGTGCTGAATGAAGTTCTACACCTGATTCCTCTAGTGTTGTTATGCAGAGATGATGCATTGCTAATAGCTGCGATAGCAATGTTGACAACCAAAGCTCAAGAAGGGTTTTTTGTAAGTGCGGCCTCTCAGGGTCATGTCAAGTTGATGCGCAAGCAGACAAGGTTTAGCATGGCATGCAACAGTTTCTAAAGCATAATATGAAGTGCTTCACCAGATTCTTATAAGCCGTAGCCTTTATCACCATAGAAGATGCAGAGTCATGTCAATTGACTTGCAGAGGCTCTAAACCACTGTAGGCTGATTCCCAGTGGCCTGTTCAAGGGCTTGATACGTTGCAATGGAGAGCTAGTGCAGGAAATGTACAATCATAGTGTTGTAGATCTCAGGAAAAGACTGAGGCTCACACTCATCGAGCTAGATGCCACGAGTCACTAGATGCCACGAGTCACTAGATGCCACGAGTCACTCGCCTCCTGTGCTGTGCGGTGGGCCACTGAACAAAGTCCACTCGATAGTCCGGATACGATTAATCAGATACAAGATTCTGAGGGCAAAGACCTTTTTTTGATACTATGAAACAGAACTATCGAGCCTAATTCTGTGTCTGATGACCCTATAGCTATCAGGATTCCTTGCTTTGAAAGTCAGGGCAAATGTTATAATAGGCCATACTGCCATTTGATGTGTCAGCGGACAAGCTGAAAAGCATGCGCAGCAAGGTCATACATTTTTACTATCTTGTTACAGACAAAACACAGGGAAATTTGGCTCTGCGTTCTGCATGAAAGCATGACAAATACCTACATGCATCAGCGTCGCCTCTGGCACAGAGCGTCACAGACTTTGTAGACGCTCTGTTATAGACCATTTTCATTGACATTTCCTTGCATTCACTGTGTGGGAGCCTTCCTCGGCTCGCCGCCCGCTAGTTCACCTCCACAAGTGGCAGAAGGTGAAGGCAGGAGGTGGCCGGCGAGATTGACTTTTGTCTATGACTTTCTGTTAAGACGTACCTCTGCGAGTCTAGGGTTCTCTAGTTTACTTGGCAACCAGTTTACCTGCAAACTCTTTAAAACCCTTACGAATCTCTGCACAGCCCTGTAAAGGTTCTGCGGTCAACGAGTCACCTAGTTAACTACTACTCTAATTAGAAGTATAGTAGTTAAAGACAATAGTGTGCAGTGAGTTGAGTCTGAGTACTGAGTGTGGTTGACCTGAGTGCAGAACTGCTCACTCCCCACTCCTCTTCTGCCGTCTGCAAAACGATAGGGTTTTGTTCAACTGGATAACATGAATATTTTAAACCTACAGGGTTACAGCAGCTTCCACAGAACCTGCAGAGTCACGTGCTCCGTGACGTAATGAATTAATCAGTCATAATCTTAATATTTTCTGTGACACCGATCAGAGTCAGTAGTCAGCAACGTACTTATGTGTTGTCAATTGAAACGACTGTTCTGAAATGGGTGCGTATAGCACCCGGTCCAGCTACAGTTGTAGGTGCATATCAAACTAGCCCTCATCCTACGACAAGCGCCAGTATCCAACGTAGATACAGAACTGTCTGTCTGAGAGGTTAGTCCTGACTTGGCAAATAGCTCAGGACCAATTGTGTGACCGGCCATCTCCGAGATACAACTGCATTCACAGCCTACAGGCCAACATGGATCTGCTACCTCAAAAAAACTAAGCTTTCAGAACCTTCATCTAAATATACATCCACTAAGGCAATGCTACCTTTTTGCACTGTCTATTCTGATTGTTTGTTCGGCTGGAAGCGTCTGGTAAATTGGAAGCGCCACTGAGTTGACACTCTTCAGGTGAAGCGCCTGAACATTCGGCCACTTTTTTGGTATGTGTTCCAGTGCAGACAGCACTGTAGCCATAATGTTCTCGGTGCAATCCTCCTGTGACATGCTGCTCTTGCCAACCCTGCACGGCACACACTCACTTTTTAGTTTTGTCACAGCATTAGCATAGGCTTCAATGCAATAAGACTTGAAGAGCTTCTGGGAATGCAACGAGGCTGTGACATCTGGTGGGAACCAAACCAAAACATCGTGACGGCAACAATGGCTGCGAGCTTGAATCATGTTTGCCCACTAAAGCGTGAGTCTTTGAGTCTATTTTTACGATCCAGCGCAAATACTGTACAACTGCATCCAAACACAAAGGCGGCTGGCTGGATCTGTGCCACAGATAATGGCTGGAGACCAAAACTGACAGGGAAGCATAGAACGTAGACATGCCACCCCATGGTGCTATTTGACAGGCGGTGACCATACAAGTTTGTACACATGCTAACGCATCCAGACCATGAGACAACGCAATCTCTGGCATTGTCTTGGGGTGTGGATGTCTCCGCATGCATACATACCCTATACGGTCACCGCCTGCCGGTTAGCACAATGTTTAGTTTGATTGCAAATGCTGTATGATCTTACTGAGTACACTGCGCAATTGTCTAAGCTGTTAGTGAACTTTGCACATGCGCTGCAGCCAGCGATGATGGCCTACAGAGCTTGCTATGCTGCACTGGTGACATGCGACAATGGCCGTGTCAGTGTGCGGGCATACCTGATACTCAGGCAGTTGCCACCATTCTTGTTTAAATATGTCCCGCTGAGTGCCTTCTGTATTTGCGCTGACCAGTCCTTGGCTTGTAGATTCACAGGAATTGGGACTTTCTTCTTCTTGAAAAAGGATTTGCCTACATCAATAAGTGTGTCAGCTCTGCAAACATGTCAGGATAGCAGCACAGCCAAGAAGCAGGGTCTCCTCATCCCAAGCCTGTGCACAAGACCACCCACATGGGAGTCAGAACTCAACAATCATTACGTGGCAGGTGCAATTTGATATGCAAACCACAATGAAAGCAGTGCACACAGGGGCAAGCTACTATACAACATTGTATGTCGACTGTAAAATAGGCATGGCAGACAGACCTATAAGCTTTGGCAGAGATGGCACCACTCTGTCATCTGCTACAAACAGGTCATAGCTGTTGCACAGCTGTCGCTTGGCCTCAAAGGGCTCATATTTGCCCTTCAATTTTGACAAGCCAATAACCTTAGCAACACCAGCAATCTTCTCCTGCTTCACTCTCAGTTTGGCACCCTTGTGTCCCTCACCTGTTCATACAAGACAAGAATGACATAAGCAGACAAGCACATGTGCCACTATGCTTTTTGCATAGCAGAAAGCTCAAGCTTCAGGTAGCATTTAAAGGGTTGAAAGCTACAAGCTGGTCCTGATGCAAGTCAAGGCACCATACCTTTGTGGTCCTTGACAAAGAGACAAACTTCTGCGTTCTCGACATCATAGATGGGGTGCGGCAAGGGCCTGTATGGACAGCCAAAGATATATTCGCATGTGGTGCTTGTCCACAGTAAATGAGCAGCAACAGGTGTGCAGAATAAGAAGGCAAACTCACAGTAGGATAGGAGAAGGGTTTTTGGGGGGTTGTGGTGTTTTCTTGAGAGCTATGTTCTGCAGTTCAAACCAAGTTTTGAGTCTGGGCTAACAAATCGGTTCTGCCCATTGACGGGATGCTGCTTCTGCTAAGCAAAGCCTACTAAGTAGAGGTATTCCTCGTCTTCCAACAAGTCTTTTGAACCTTCCTTTTGTGAATCCACGTACTTCAGTAAAGCTGCGACAGCCTTTTGAACCTGCTCTCGCTTTAGACCTGGGGTCGTACTGTTGGCCATCTACAGCTGGGCCACCAGGAAGGGCCTAAGAGCAGGAGACAACGCTAGACTTTCAGCCCAGGCTGACCTTTTACGATCGCTGGCGCGGCTCACCGACGGAATGCAGTCCGTGTTTTTTAGATAGCGTTGTCCAGCAGCATTACAGTTGACGTACAACAGCCCTTTGCTTGCTGAGCGTAGTCGTGCTGTCGCTCGAGTCGTGGGCGGCCAGGCTGCGTAACGCTAGCTAGTGTGACTAATAGACAGTGCATATTACCCACTGCTGGGTCTGTCGTGCAGAGGTCTTGCTTGCTGGTGATAGGCTCTTTCAGCAGGCACCTTTCCAAGGGATGTAACTAGCAATCAAAAATCAAACACAAGCTCACAAGGCAGCCTGAGTATGGTACATCACAATACGAATGCATGTGCATCATGCATACAGTAGTGAGCACTAGATGTGGTGTACTGAGTAACAAATAGGTACAGCTTTAGTAGCAAAAGCGTTGTGTCTACAACATGTCATTGTATGCCCGCTGCTTGCTTGAGTGGGTCTGAGGCAAACATGGAGTCCTGAGACTCCAAATGAGATACACTGGGAACAACCTTAGCGATCACTGACAGAGCAAAAGTGTTAATCTCTGAGCTGACATGCAGCTCTGCACTGAAATTGCCCAACTCTTTAGCAGAGAAGGTGACCTTTATTTTTGTCTCCATCCCTGCTGCCAGAGGGCCTGGTGCACATGAAGCTTGCAAAGGTGCTTTTGTCCTGTGCAATGTAAAGCGTGCCCGCTCAAGGGATACATTGGTCAGCTTGGCTGTCTGATGCACCACCTGCATCATAACACACACTGATGAAAGTGAAGGTGGTCAGCAAACAGCAAAATGCAGTAAAATGCAGTGCAACAAGTGCAGGGCCCATTGTAAACTTGCTTGCTACAAAGTACGTTGCAACCTGACTGGCATCTTACAGGTGTCATGCAAGCCTTTGTTTTTATGATCAGTAGAGCCTGACTGCCACCAAACGACAGGCAACTAAAGCACGCAGCCTACAAGTCTCACCTGACCAAGCCGCACTGTTCCGAAATCGAGCTGTCCGGGTCGCAGCACAAACTGCTTTGTGGCTTTACCCCGCAGGCGCAACAGATTGGCTGAGGAGGTGCGCGTCATGTTCAACGCCCCTTCGTTGGCACCCAGATAGGATGCATTCAGGCTTGAGACGGCTTCGCTTGGAGGGATCTCCGCGGGCCTGCACAGGCAGGCACAAAGTGAAGGCTTGGACAGACAGGAATGGTTCGGATTAAAGACTGCACAACATTGGGATGTTTATTGGCTCGTGATGTTGTCTGACTTATTCCATATTAGTCGCCAAAAAAATTGATTTGATCACTCAGTCACCCGAACCCAGATAAGCCTAGGACACCCAAGGCTTGGAAGCCCCAAGCACGGGCCGGAGTAGCTCAGTTGGTAGAGCGCAAGGCTCTTATCCTTGTGGTCAAGGGTTCGAGCCCCTTCTTCGGTGACCATCATTTTGTATTTTGCACAAACAATAATACATGGGCTGTCAACTTGCATGACTCCAGGTGGCTGTCTGCATGACAGGTGACTGTGTGCATGACAGGTGACTGCATAGTGCTGGAGCTGTCAACTTGCATATCAAATGCTCACCTTGGTCTGCCATAGATATCCTTAACAGGACTTGCCACGAGCGTTGGCAACAACGAATGTCCACCCAGGCCTCTCACACAAGTCAGCGATGCAGGATGGTCCCAAGACTGTGCTGTGTTCATCAAATCATCTGCCTGCAAATACACGGCAATTATGAGAGCGTTGCAAGGCAAGCACGCCATCATTTCACTCTTGTCGCATCCCAGGCAAACATCTGATCAAAGTTTGCTGATGGTTGGCAACAACTACTGATGTCCAGAGGAGGCTGCGTGTGCTGGCGCATGGGTCCAGCAAACCCAGCTTCCTGATCTGGGGGTGCGTTCACTATGTGCCATACATCTAGCATTGTCTTGACCTCCATAGCACACCTGAGGAATGGAGTCTGCAGATGCCTCAGGCTGTGCACAACTTTGTGCATGTGGTCTGCTGTCTCCTGCTTGTGGCTCCTGCAAGAGGCTAGCTTGAAGTGCCTGCAAACCAGGCATGTCACAAGTCATTCACATCAAGCTTCAAGCCTTGTTTGTGGTGATGCACTGCGTAGCAAGACCTGGGAGAGCTGTTGGTGACTTTCTGCCTTGAGTGGCCGCATTTTGCTTCTGACTGCACGACACCCAGGGCTGCGCTTACTGCGCCTCACGACCTCATGAATATACAGTAATGCAATTCTCAAGCTTGACATGTCAGTCTAGGCTGTAAATACACTGACTGTGGTGCACACAGCCATACAACTTACGACAGACTCTAGTTGGTATGGTAGAGTTGACAGATGCTATAGTAGAGCCATACTCTAGATCGCACATTATACTGCAGTGCACTATGCTGCGCTTACCTGCAGTGCTACAGAAGATTCGTCAGCTTGTCCACTGCTAGCCAAGCTTGCTTCAGACTCTTTGAGGTGCCCCCCATTGACATCTACCCTCCTGGGGGGGTGCCGCCGCTCGCTGCTAGTCATGATTGGCAGCTGCTGGCCGGTGGAGGCAGTCTCACTCATGGCATCATTGGCCTTCAGTCCCTCTTCAGCATGCCAGTAGGCCAAGACAGATCCTTTGGTTGGCTTGCGCACTGTGTGGTCATATGGACCAACCTGTGTACATCAGTCCTTAGCCACAGATGAAACTGCAGCTGCATCAAGGCAGTTAAATGATGGACGTTTGGGTTTGCATGTGTGGCTGTCAAGCACCATGGCGCATTTGGAGCTGTAGCCACATCTAATGCAGGAAAACAGCTTTGATGCAATGAAGTTGCTTGGCTGGAGCAACGCAAGAAAACTTACTTTGCTGCTGTGAAGCATAATCTGCATGACGGCACAACCAGCATACTCATCATGGGCTCCCATTTTCTCCATTTGTTTGAGTTGATGGTGTCATGGATGGAGTCTTGAAAGCTCAGGTGTGACATGCATGCAAGCTGTGCAGCTCACCTTTACAGGCCAGGGCTCCTTCTGCTTGGCCCTCTGCTCAGCAGCCCCATCCGAATTTTGCTCCCCGCTGCTGACTGGACCCTGATTCAGCTCAGAAGCGACATGTGCAGCAATGTCCTTGTGTTCATTGCGCATCTTGAGCAGCCGTGCGCTCAGCTCAGCTGCTGTACGGCGGTCCTCAGCTGTGCGTGACTCATGCACAGCCGCATACTTGGCATGCTGTACCTGACTCTGCTTCTTCTGCACCGCACAGACAAGGGCTTTGTGCAACATGTACCTGCATGGGTAGGTGGCGTGCCTGCCCTGAGATGCCCTACACACATGCTGTGAAAGACTCAGACAGCCTTCATGTGCACATACCAATGGCAGCAAATGCTGTGAGAAGTGCTGTGCCTGCACATCTCAACGCTCACTGCAGCAATGCACAGTTGTGTGAACTACTTGTAAGGACTCTGATCAGAACATGTCTAGCTGTACATTAGAGTCATGCTTTCCTGGCTGAGAGCTGCAGCATCTATATAGTCGTGCATTGGAACACATTGCTGCTCACATTGCAGCATCAACATGAAACAGACCCCATGTGCATAAGGCTTGTCCAAGGTGATCATGAGGCAGGTGACAAACCTGCCAGATGCCAAAGGCCTTTAAGGCTGAAGCTATGCTAGAGAGGGTGTCAGGTGTGAAGGCAGCATACTGCGTGATCTGCCTGAAGCTGTACACCTCCTCAGCAGGAGCAGCCCTGCACCATAAACGCAGACAGTCCTGCAAACTGCTCTCCAGTGCAGTGAACATGCAATTCATGTCTGCATGCTGAGCTGACAAAACCACTGGCAGATAAATAGACTTTGGACATGCATATGCTGCCACTGCAATCTGTGCTGCTGTGGCAGCCTGTTCAGTGATATGAGCAACAGTAAGAAAACGTGCAACAAGACACCAGCACGTCAAAGCAACAGCACGGCAGGGTACCTGGGAGTTGTTGCGTGGAAGGTGGCAACTCTTGGCATGACCAGCTTCTGCTGCTTTGCAGGAAGCGCCACCTGCATGGTCACACATGCATGAACATGTCATGATCCTGAAGCCCATTGCTGTGCGTCTGTCATGACTGCCACATGCATGCACTCATGTATGCAAGAAGCAGCCTTGCGATGTGGCTATGTTGGCTTTATGCGTGATGAGTACACAGCCATGCTGACAGTTGGATCATTCTGTTGCGGCAGCAAGCTGGCTGGCAGTCTGGGTAAACACCTGCTCCTGAAGTGAACAAGGCTTAAGCAGAAAAAGCAGAGGAGGAGTCTTCACCTTGGAGGGTGGGTGCAGGGCTGGGAGGGCCCCAGGGGGGTTAGCAGGCCTGACCAAGGCCACCTCTGCTGGAGGCAATGGCAGAACTTCACCACTCCTCAGCTCGTGCCTGGTCAAGAAGGTGATGGAGCGTGTGCCTGGCTCCGGCGCATGTGAAACCTCACTATCTGTCACGTGACAAGCTGCAACTTTTTCCTGCATACAAGATCAGGTCTCAGCCAGCATAGCTTCAAAGTGTGACCCACAACACAGAGATAGCTTGATGCAACCAAGACAAGCAAAGCACTCAATTTCCTGCTTGCTTGCAAATATGCCACACATGAGTGCAGAAGATGTTGCTGAATGGCTTGCAAGCCAGTACACATGCAGTCGTGCATGATTGGTCTCGCTGCTTACCTTCCTCTGTGCGTAAGCTGTGAAGAGGTCTGTACCCAAGACCTCATACCCGCTGCCATCCTCAAACACAACGAAGATGCGGGGCGTTGGACCAGCTGCTGCCGAAGTGCTCTTTGCCTCTTCTTCCCCAGCTGCAGGGGGTGGGCTCCAGCCTGACAGCTGCTGGTTGGCTGAGAAGGTCATGTGAGTTGCATGTGGCCCAGCACGGTCTTGTAGGGCAATGGAACCCACTGCCAGATCGCTGACATACCTGCAGGCTGACAGCACACTGGTTTGCCAGGAAACAATGCATCATGCTTTGATGCTTCAAGTTTGTTTCAGGACTGTGCTGAACGGTATTGTGTGATACAGAATGTGTACAGGTCAGCTTGTACAAATGACTGGCTTGCACGCATAGCCTCACAAACATTGTGACACATCTACTGGCAACAATGTGTGCTGCCGTCTGTGCCAATGTCACTGAGCACAGAGGCTCAGCAGCATACCAAGTGTTACAAGCCAGAAGTATCCATGCAGATAAAGCAGACATGATGACACTTGGCATGGGACTGATATGGAGAAGAAGGTGTGCTCACCAGCCAGGCGCAGCAGTGGCCACCAGGTCTGCCAAGCCCAGGGGGTCATATGGGGGCTGGGCTACCTGGGGTACTGGGGCAGCAGGGGGGGGAGGTGGTGGGGGTGCTGCCTGCATGTAGTCAGACCAAGTGAGCTAGAATAGACCTTCCATGAAAGCACAATACCAATTTGATCTTTTGAGTATGCAAACAGCTTAGGTTTGAGGTCTGAACATGGATGGGTGAGGGGCACAGAGGGGTGAATGGGGTCATACTTGAGTCTGTACCACAAATGGACTGTCTGTAGATAGAGTGAGTTATGCTATTCTCGTGCTGTTGATCTGCAATAAGATGCACTTGACCAGCTGATGCATTGCAAAGGACTGTTTATGGGCACAGCAACGCAATCAGCATGTGGCATGGCAACTGTGCCCTTTTGCACGAGAAGCACACTGTGATGACTGACCTCGTCCTTGGCTTTGCCCTTCTTCTTCTTCTTGTCAGCTTCCCAGGCAGCTGCAGCCTCTGTCAGCTTGACTTCATAGTCTGCCATGTCCTTGAGGTGCTGCTCAGCTGCTGCAGCATTCTGCACATCCAGCTCCTGCACGTAATGCCACCATTGCCGTCTCATCAGCAACAAACACTGTGCATTGCTATGGCACTTACTTAGTTCTGCCCCTTCTTGCATTGACTGGAAGGAATAGTGGGCTCATGACATCACTATCCAGTCAGATAGACTTAATGATTGCATGCTAAAATCTGCCAAAATGCTGATCAGGCATGCTGTCCTTAGACAGCACTCTGTGTACAATTCAAAGGCCTTGCTTTTAAAGCACCCTAGGGTGGCAAAGTGCAAAGCTGAAGACAGATGCCAAGCTGGACAGATATGTATAGCTTTCTTTAACGCTGTGTGCAGAAGCCTGACGCCAAGCAGGCAGGTAGCGCAGCCAGTGATGTGATGTAAGCCAGCTGAAGACACATCACAGAGTCATGCATTACCTTCTGTGACTCAGCCATGAGGCGCTCCACCTCAGCAGCTTTGGCACGGCTGGCGGTGGCCACAGCTGCCCGGAGCGCGCTCACGCTTTGAGTTGAGTCACCACTGCTGAGCTGTGAGTCCTGGAAAGCCACCACGCTGTCTGAGCACACGAGCTGCAAGGTCTGCTGAATGTCGACATGCAGGCTGCTATCAGCCGCATTATACTGCATCATCAGGCCTGCATCAGTGAAACATTTACGTTTTCCTGTAAAGTTGACAGGCTAGTATGCTCCATGTGGAATCCCGACCTGGACTTTTGTTGCATCCCAAACGGATAATCAAACGATTGATGCATCTGAGATATTCAGCTCTTGGCAAGGAGCATTAGGCACTCCCGGGACTTGATCTGTGCTGAAGCTCGCGCTCAAGAATGTGGTGCCATCATCAAATACTTTTTGACAAGATTGCTGTTTTGCATGAGCAAGATCTGCTCACCAGGCATTGGCTCAACTGTCAAGCCTGAGGCTGATCCAGTCACGGGGGGCAGCCCTGCAGACTCCACCATGAACCCCCCACAGGCATAGCTGGTGACTCGGGTCCCATCTGAGTCTTGCACCACCCTGTCTCCAGTCACGTAGTCAATGATCATCACCAGATCACTGCGTGTGGTGACAGTCGCGCCAGTGTCAGGATCTGTGGTGGATGCACTGTTCAGGGGGGGCATGGGCTGAGGACCCTGGGGGGCTGGCGGAGCCACAACCGGAACCTAAGCGACAGCACCAGGGATGAGTCTTTGGGACATGCTAGCACCTTAAAACAGCAGTTTTGTGCCTAGTGCAGTGCCTGTCACAGGAAGCAGGAGCTGCATGCCAAAAGCAAGATCAAAGGGGTGTGAGAGGACAAGGATTTCCTGGTCGCCAGCTGCTTACACTATGCGTCCAGTGCCTACACACCAATGATTGATCAGAAACCAAAGATCCTGCTTTGGAGCAGCAACGGACCTGGATCTTGGGAGGGGGGACCTCTGGCTCTGCAGGGGCAGCTTCTTTGGGATTGGTGGCCTTGGCCTTGCCATCTTTTGCAGCTGTGACTGGCGCTGCTTTCTTGCCTGGGGGTGTCAGGGGCCGCTTACTATCTGCAGCCTGCAAGTCAGCCATCAATGATGTGTTGAAGCAAGCAAACATTTTAATGGTCTGCATGCAGATTCTTCCAGACTGCATCGGCAGCCCCACTGACACTCATCAGCTGCTGATGACTGTGAGCTTGAGCTGTCCGACTGTGCACATGCAAGTTTACAACAGGTATGGCTTGACTGCTTTACAAGCCAAAGAGAATACACTGGCATGAATGCACTGCCCAAACAGCAGCAATGCTGAGGGGGAGACATGCACTGCTCATGCAGCACCATTGCTGAGAGGAGTATAATATGTGCGTGTGTGTGTGCAATTAAGTTACCTGGGAGGAGGGGGCTGGCGGGGCTGGCTCAGCTGTTGCATCTTTGCTGCCAGGCGCTGCCTCACTCACTGCTGGAGGAGTGACAACAGGATCCACCTCTCGCCACCGTTTGCCTACACCAACACAACCTCTTGTTGCTCACTAAGGTTTGCTCTTTGCCTGCCAGTATCAGCACATAGCAGGCAGCTAGCCTTTGCCGCCGACGTCGGCATGAATGTTCAACCACAACAGTCTGTTGTTTCCTGTATGAGTACTGTCAAGGTGCAAGTCAAGAGAGAGCATCAAAGAAATGTTTACTTGTTTCCATTACAGAGCACAAAGAAACAGACTGACAGGAACTATGATGAGAGTCAGACTTGCTGTAGCAAAATTTGGGCCAATGGCAGCAATTGAAGGACATACCTGTTTGGCTGGTGCGTGTCCAGCTGGAAGGTGTGGAGCCAGCAGCAAGTGTATGCTCAGTGACACAGCCATCTGAGGACAGCACCCTCACCCTGCCTGACCTGCACATGCACAAGTAAAGTGTTGCTGTCTACAGACATAGATTTTGTCTGTCCAACAACATACCATGCATGGTGGGTGGATGCAGGTTTTCAACATGTCACACCTGTTACATGCATTCAATGCATGGGCCTCTGGCGTGTACTGTGCCAAGCCGTCTGTGCATTGTGCACACCATTCTCTTGGTGCTGAAGCAAAAGTTGATTACCAAGCTAGGCAGGTCAGCCAATGCATGGGGGGGATATATAGTGTTTACAGGAAATTCGCCCCTCACCCAAATACCAACTTTTCAATCCACATGCTGTAGCAGCAATTGCAGATGGCTTTGACACTGATGCAGATGACAAGGAAGCTCACTGGAAGGCTTGGATGACTTCTCCTGAGCTGAGCACTGAGTGCCAAGTGACTTGGCTGTCCTGGATATGAGCCTCAACGTTACCACTCAGCAGAGGGGCTCCATGGGTGGCCACCCCCCTGCCTGAGGGTATGGCTGGGGCTGCTGCCTTTGCAGGCACCATGATAACCTGAGCACATGCACAGGACCAAGGTCATCACTGCTGCAATTGGCAGCTGGTCTTTTTGAGATCAAGCCTATAGCCAGCCTTGCAAGCATTGCCACTGGTCAGGAAGAGTAACAATGTGCCATGCGTGCATCAAATTTGCTAAGCATGACCTCTGTTTTGCTTGTTGCATCAAAGCCTGCTCTCATGCAAATGACCTAAGGATGGCTGTATGCGTATGTCTGCTGCATGCTGTTCATGTTAAGGACCATCAAGAGTTACAATGACATGAATACTCAATCAATAGCTGCATAAATAACACACAGTAGCTGTTGTGGCAAGCTTTGTGTGCAGCAAAGTCTTTTCAAGGCGCTGCACCGCTCAGCACACAGGAGTGGATGTCTGTGTGCAAGCTTCTTTTGGTGGTTTTGATGGGTACTCACCTGGGCATCTGATGTCAACTCGACGGAGATGCCTCCTGGCGTAGTGCACTGCAGTTCGAAACGCTTTCGAGCTAGTAGTTCGTCACCTGGGCCAGGCTGCTGAGCGCAGCATATGACTGCGCCATCGTCAGTGGTGCAGGTGACCCTGGGCGCGCTGCCCTGGTGTAAACTGATCACAGTTGCACCTACAGACAGAACTTTTCAGCACGCTCGTGGGCGCAAACGAAGATTGGATCGGTGGCTGACGGCACAGATTTGTGAACATTGGCTCGAAACAACCACGCACCTTTTGTGCAGCATCGTTCGGGCGCCTTACCTGATCGCACACAGAGCTCCTCTTGATCAATACACGTAACGCCGCCACTTTGCGAATACACGAATTTGGCCGGCTGCCGCCCTGCAAGCTGATTTTCGCGTGCACCATAGACCTGATCGTGCGTGGGACCACCATCGCTGCCTGCAATATGCACAAGAACTTGTCAAAGAAAAGATGACTTTCAGGCTGAAGATGACGCAGAATACAATCAATCAATCAATATATTTAATGTCCTGGGGGGCAACTGGGACCCAACAGGCAAGAAGTTCAGCTCAGTGAATTCATAGAAAAGAAAAGACTACACCTTTCGGCGTCAATTTAATGAGAAGCCAAGTATTATACCGGGCTGCCCAGGTCAGTGAATTCATACAGACAAGATTTGCTTCCTACATGCAAAGCATTCCCTAAGGAAACCACCACATGCATTTGGTTCACACAAAATCATAAAGTCTGCAATAGTGCAACAGTGCTGCAGGAGGTCCAAATGCTGTGACCTGATGTGGCTGTACGCTGGGCAATCAAAAACAAAGTGCTGCTCGTCCTCCACACAATC
>JAABUP010002353.1_pt1 | contig 36771 bp, 38 predicted proteins | sample 5559201 | NCBI WGS metagenome assembly JAABUP01 (sample SAMN10711887, study PRJNA513373) | rock metagenome | isolation source: Antarctica rocks | place: Antarctica
GCCCTCATTGTAGAAAGTGATGGTGTGCACGATGGGCTGCTGAGAAGCTGCTGCAGAAGCTGCTGCAGACTGTGAGGGAGCAGCTGCAGGGGCGGCAGGTCCTCCTGCAAGCGTCCTGGCCTGGCCTGTAAATGCCCCTCCACCTGAAGCACACCAAGGACATCAGAGTCACTAGACGCCTGAGCATGTGCAGCGTGTGTCATCATCTCGACACGTGTTTCTGTTGGCAAGGGTCTTCTGTATGAGTGAGATTGGAGCACATGGAAGCACAGACTAAGGCTTCGCTTGCGCTTACTGCAATGTTCATGCAAGCTGAGTCAAAGGCATAGCCCCCAATCGAAGTTTGTTGCACAGCTCCAGCAGTCATTTTGGTCATGATAGTAGTTGGCAGCATGGTCAGCTGATGCAATGTACTATCCTTACTACATACTAGACTACTTGACCTATGCTTCATGTCAGCATGTTGAGCTGAGTTGTTGCTCTGCAGCCATGAATTGGAAGGGCAGTGAACAACAGACAGCACCTGAGCTACTAGGCTGCTGAAGGTCTGCAATGCTGCCTTCTGTGGCACCCAAGGCTCGGGCCTGCTCAAATATGCTGTTCACCTTTTGCCCTCCATCCTACATGGATGGCAAAATGCTGCAGCTTGGCATGTGGTAGTACTTGTCACTGCATCATTACAGATGCAGCGGCAGCTTGAAGCAGTCATTCATAGCTGCAATTGGCATACCTTATTCTTAGGAGCTCCCTTGACCACTTGACCACTGAATGAAGCATTAGACACAGTCAGCATGTGACAGGTGTCTATAACAGAAGGCAGAATGCACGGCAGGATTGCAGGCTTTACCTCTTTTGTCCTCCTGCATAGTATTCATTGCCTTCATCGTCATCATCATCTGAGTCCTCTGCATCTCTAGCAACATCAGCCAAACTACGTACACCTCCAGTTGGCCTCTTGGCTTTTCCTGCAATGTGGTTGCAACAGCCCGTTAGATTGTGCTTGTCGCCACAGCGCAATTCTGGCATGGCTTCCCAAGCGTAGCTAGGTCGAGCCTGCCAAGGTTTCTGATCAATCGCGTTGCTTGCTCACCTGCGGCTGGCTTCTTTGCGGGCGCGCTTGCAGCAGCGGAAACCGAAGCAGGCGTTATTGCTGTAGCAGGAGCCGCTTGATGCTGCTCGACAGCCGCAGGCACGGACTCTTGTTGTTGTGCTTGGCCACCTGAGGCGAAATACTGATCTATTGCAGCCTCAACGTTGCCATTTGCACTTTCAAGGAAAAACTTCGCGGCGTCGGGGGTTGAATCAGTCAAACTCACAAACTGACTCAAGGCTTCGGAGTCCATGATGTACCTGCAGGCAAGTGCACAAGCAAGCAACTCTGCACTGCGCCCTGTATAAACGTTCTTGGGGCCAAGTTCGTCCCTGCAAGTTTGCCAATGAAGAAACGGCACCTTTTTTCGGGGTTTTCGTAACCTTCGAGCCAGCACAACTGTTGACTGCGTCGGTGCAACTCTTTCATAGTTGGAGCACGTGTTCGCGTAGCATAAGGTCTTCACTTAAGGCTGCCTGCTGCGCTGCGCCATTGCGCCACGATGAGCACCCTTGAGCGTGCTTTGACGGCGGTGGCTATAGTGCTGTCGGTGCTATTCTTTGCACTCACAGTCGCGCTGCAGCTCAGTATTTCCGATGCGGGGTTGTTGAACTCACATGGAGGTAAGTTCCTGTGCTTGCTGTTTGGCAGCTTGTGATGGGCTTCCCGTTGGCCTGATTTTACCCAGGTTTTGCAGGCACCGGTGCAGTCCACATCTCCCCTGCTACTGTTGCGGGTGTCAAGCCTGCCGCACGTACCATCACTACCGGCGAAAGTGGTTCAGGTGCGACCTCGACGTTTTCTTACCCAGTCGCCAAACATCAGCAAACACACAGACCTAGTTTTCTGCTTTCTCCGTGCCCTTGCTCAGGACGTGAACCAGGTCACTTCTGCAGTTGCAAAGGCGTGAATGATACTCCAGCTTCGTTCCAACGGCAATGTTGCCTGACATTGCCGTTGGAACAGCTCTGTCTCTGCTGCTTGTTCAACCTTGGAGACACCTGATACTCGCATGTGCAGGTCCCATAGTTGGTTCAACTGGCCCCCGGGAGCAGCCATGGTGCACAACTGACCACAAGAGCCCAACAGCGGCATTGACTCCTCAAGGCATGATCATTGTCCACAACAACCTGTTCCACTCCTGCCTAGCAACAGTACCACAACCTAATGAGCATAGTACGGGTGAGACAGCTTCTTTATTGCACTGCCTGTAGTTTGCAGTGACTGCTTCTCTATCAGCTGCCAAGTATAGTGCTACCAAAGTAAGTCCAGCAGGGACAGCAGCGCCCGTCAAGAGCTTATGCTGCTGTTCTGATCATGGTAACTGCCAGTGTGACCTGAAATGAATGGCTGTGACAGCAGCAACTCATGACCTGTTGGATTACAGCAGTAACACTCCCATGAAGCTACTGTTGACATCACTGCTGCTGATCAAGACATGCATGGTGTTTGCAGGATCTTTGGGAAAGGCCTTTAGACAGCTGATTCTGACCCTATCCCTTTTCCTTATTGCAGCTGCCAACCACAAAGGTGAGCTTCAAAGATCTTCATTTCAAAGGGACTGCTCCTGATGACTTTGCTGTTGCTGACCAGCTCGGCTGACTGCACAGGTGCTTTGCATTTGCGCTCAGGGCTATCCTCATGAGTTGATCAACCACATGCATGACTAAAAACGTCACATACTTCTGTTCTCCCGTGGAGAGTGATTGAACTCTTGTCTATGCATGGATGTATGCAGCTCAAGTGCTTTCCAGCATGACATAAATTGCACTTATACGGTAAATTTGTTTACCTGCAGGTGGCAGATGTGTGATAATGGGCTTTCCTCCACTCCACGACTTCAACAACAGCCCTCCTGTCAAGCACATCCACAGCAGGCTGTCGTTGACAGTGAGACCTTTCTTCACCTACTTCTTAAACAAATCTACAAAGGGTGACCAAGATGATGATGGTGCTGAAGAGGAAGAGGACAATGCTGGTCCTGCAGACAGCTTGACCTCACTGGTAAGCCTGATACACATATCACATGCACATTGTCTGTGGTGTCTGCCTTCATCCAGCAAATTGCTTACAGCTTGTGATGGTATATGAAGCACACTGGACATGTACGGCATGCATGCAGCATGTCATCATGCACTGCAGACTGACGATTACTATGTGATGCCATCTGTGTGTTGCAATGTAGTATGTGTAACACACTGTTACATACAGCCCAGCAAGATGCTGTCTGCTCTTGTAGTAAGCCTTGCAACACACACTTTTGTATGAATGCTGCATTTGCATGCAGAGCAGCCACACACCTGACGGATCTGCATTTGCTGCTATGCAGGGCACAAGTTTTTCTTCCAGAAGCCTCCGCAACCCCATCAAAGACAACCCCAGTTGCAGCGACTTTGGTGAAGAAGAAGAGTCATCCCTCCCTCTTGGGCATGGCTTCCTGGTGGGAGCCTTGCCCAACCCTAATCGCCCCAAACCTTGGATGGAGGCTTCTGACACAACCACGTACTCCAAAGAAATGGTAAGCTGCTTTTGCATGCTGACTGATGCTGCAGTTCATGCTGCCTTTCAGCATGCTGTGACTTTCTTGCAGCCTGCAGACTCCCCACATGTTGTGGGTTATTGGGAATTAATTGTCAATTTCAGGTGTAGTTTAGCTTCCTTTTGGTACTCTTCACATCCAATTTGGCGATTGACAACTTTAAATTGGGTCTTGAAGAGTGGCCTGTAGAGCCTGTGCAGTGTAGCTAGGGTGTGCAGTGGCCAAATGCTGCTTCAATGTGATGCGTGCTGCGTTGGCGTATTGTGACTTGGTCTTGTTTCCTGCAGATCCATAGGGCAAGGCCTTCCTGGAGAATCAAGGCAGGGGACCCTGGGGGTGGCGGGGATGATAGTGGGATCAACACTGGGTCTGTGACACCCGAGATCAAGCCCTACGAATCATTTTGTGTGCCGACTGACAAGGTACAGACCCCTGTGAGATGACTTTCCTACCACCTACAAGCTTTGCTGTGCTGTGTTGTTTCCTATGGGCTCTTTTGAATGATGTGGCATCACTTGTAGAAGTTTGCACATTGTCAGCTGTCAAAAGATGTTCACAAACAGCAGTGTCACTTACGTTTGTATGTGGTCTCTGCACAAGTCATTGCAGATGCAAGCTATGAGCACCTAGTGCACAGCCAGAAATGCTGCTGCCGCGCATGTTCCTTGCAGTGAAGCAAAAGCTGAAGCCATGTGTAATGTTCTGTGCAGGATGAAGAGAGTCGTGAGAAAGGCACACCAATAGACATCTTTGCCACAGCCTTCACTGGCGCTGATGTGCCCAAGGCGCCGGTCATCATTCCAAGGCCTCCTGATGATGAGCGTCTCATGGTCAGCTGCTGCTGCCTGCGCTGCCCACTGCCTTTGCCACCAACCTTGTACCTGTGTGCTTGAAGCTTTTGTTGAACTGTTCTGTGTGTTGTGTTTTGTGACCTTGGGTTGCATAGCCACATGAATGCCGGGTGGTCTGGTCCGCCAACTGCTTGAACAGCTGAGCACAAGTCAAGCTGCATCTGGTGACCTCCAGTGTTTGAGTGCCAATGTTGATTGTATGGTCAACAGTCCATGTCCTGCAAGACACTGCTGTGACAGGTGTTGAAGTAATGCTGACAAGATGTGTTGTCTTTGCTGTAGTCCGACAAGCACATCAGTTTGAAGGCACAGAATTCCCTGAAGAAACTCAAAAGAACTGAAATTGACACCAAGAAGGAGCTGTTCAAGGAGAAGCGCTTGGCAGTCAAGAAGAAAGTGCGCGACAAGTTGTGCAATCTCTTGTGCTGCTGTGGTTCCAGCAGTGAGGTCGATGTTGTATAGTGCTTTCACCAGTGTACGCTATATATGTAGTCGATGTAGTCTTCCATTACACTGTTGATAAGCAGAAACAAATCAGACTTAACTCAACGTTGTGAACGGTTGAATTGACTAGAAATTGTGGACAGCAGGACTCAAAGGTCAGAAGTGAACAGCATGTTTGTCTTGCATAGTAGCGTTGAGCCTTATATCAATATTGATAGCAATATTGGACAGAAATGAGGTCTGACCACGTTCATTTTGTGTCTGCTGTGGCCATGTGCCATTGTTGCCTGATAGCAGTCTGAATTGACCGCTGAATCAACTGGTTTGTTCAGAGCACATAGGTGCACAAGCAAGCGATTAAAACTAGGTCTGAATGCACCCTCAAGGATTGCAGCCGGTAAAGGGCCAATGGAGTTCTTTGTAAACAGTCTAAAGCACAAGATAACACATTACACTGCCTCACATTGCATGTATCATGTGGAACACATTCTGCATGGCACAGAGACAGGGTGTAGGTAGCAACATAAGGTATGACCACTTGCCATGAGCAGCACACAGTAGGATCAGTCGTCCGGTCATGTCAGCTTGACCTTCAATCGATGAGCAGTTAATGAGTAGCTCACAACACCAAGAACCAGTCCAAATGGTTCAAGCTTGAGACACTGCTTGATTCAGGTGGTTGCCTCTTGGGGGAGCTGCCAGCTCCATTGGAAGTGTATGCTGACACAGTAAGCAGTTCAGCGTCTGCATCAGCTTAGTACAAAAGAAAAGAAAAAGAAAATACTACGCCTTTCGGCGTCAATTTGATGAGAAGCCAAGTATTATAACGGGCTACCCAGGCATCAGCTCAGTACATCAATACTTGTGGCATTGCAGCATCTCACTGAGCACAAAATTGTGGCTAACTTCTGTGGGCAGTCAGATACGCTTCCAGATGAGGCGTGCTGTGTTGCCCACTGCTGGGGTGTAAAAGAAGTAGCATGCAGACACCCTGCAAGTACACAAGCCTGTGTCAGCCTTGTTGCATCAAGAATAGCACGACCTAGTTCTTTCTGATAAGGGTAGGCCCAAGTTGGTCCAGAGGACTTGACGCTGTAAAGTTTGTAGTGTTACATAAGGGAACAAGCACTGCCTTGCATGCCTGAGGCTGTTTAAACAGTGCAGACAGCTCTGTCAAGCTGTCTTTGAGAGCAGCTAGAAGCATTTCACACAAGGGTTCTGGCTTGTATCATCTGCATCATGCGTGTCCATGGCATGCATATGCACTGGTGACAGGTGACTACTCACAATTGGCAATTGCTGTTTTCAGCACACAAATGGGAACTGAACAATGCAAGCAACTTGCAACGGTAAGAGTGTGGTGGGAAACAGAAGGCCTCACCATCCAGGCAGTCCTCTGCCAAATTCTTGGAACACATTTGGGTGGGGGTAATGCCACAAGCCAAAAACATTCATGATGATGAGCTCACTCACTGGGGCGGCACATGCACATAGGACTGCCAACGTTAGACCTTGCTTGGTGTCTGCAGCAGGTGTACCATATTGGTATGTATGTGACATGGTGTGCTCATGCAAACACGAGAGCAATCATACTCAAGGTGAGGTGTGTTGTATTGCATTGTGGGATGAGAGCAGGCAAAAGCAGATGACTGCAGAACTGGTGTGAGATGGTTGAGTCAGCTTGTGACTGAAGGGCTTTTCTGGCCAATGCTAGCATAGATGAGGTCTGTCACCTTCGAAAAGCTTGAAGTTGATGCTGGCCAGCACCAGGAGTAGGAGGGCAATCTGACAGCACCAAAAGTTGTTTATGACAATCACAACAGAAGCTGATGATTCAGAACAGACATGTGTGGGAAGCAGGCATGAACAGTGACCTAACAAAGCTCTGAGCTCCCGAGCAGTAAGAGGCTGCTTTTTCCTGGTAGTAACAGGAGTGGATTGGACTAACAAAAGGGGCGCAGCAAGTTTTCCAAGTTGCAAAATGACAGCAGGATGACAGTACCTGCGTGTAGTCTATGTTATTGGCATACAAAATGGCGCTAGTGTAGAGCAGCAAGGCCACCGTACTGTAAAGCACACACATTATCAGCATCGCATTGCAGCGTTGTTGCATGCGAGCTTCAGTCACTGACAGCTCCTACCCTATGCTTGCCATGACAAAGGGCACTGTCTGTTTGCGATACATGGTCTGTCCTGTTTGCGATGCCTCAGTATCCTGCCAGTGATCCCCAAGTATATGCAGTGCACCTATTACTGCATAAAAGGTTCCCAACAGCAAGCTGACCCAGCCTGATGACTGCACGCCTGCCATGTCAAACTGACCGCTGTCGTACGTCAGCAGGTGCACTGTGCCGTGGATACCGTCCAGAGCTGGCCCAAGGACTGCTCCGACTGCAAATAGTAAAGAGAGGAACCAAGGCAGCTTCGTTTTCCAGCGAGTACCCTATCAACATTTCAGGCGCTCAACAATGCCCTATGCCGACACTGGTTCGCAAGTACATGCAGATGGTGTACCTGTGTAAGGATTTCGGGTGTAGCTTCCCCTTTGCTCCGTGTGGCAAACTTGTAAGTTGATCTTGACCGGGATCTGAGGTGACCTGGGGCTGGCTTGTTTACGGGTACTGACCGGTCCTCGCAATGTCTCAGGTGAGTGCAAGATCTTAGGTTTACCGTAAATCTTACTGTACGAGCCGCTGATCTCTGTGAAAGCAAAGCCAAAGAACACGGCATGCACGGTATTAGTTCGAATTTGCAACGAACAGCCGTCGTTGCTCTCGCTTGATGTGTTCTACATGTGTTGCGTACGCTGAATACTTGCATTTGCATCACGAATGACCGTGTCTACGTGCACCCCGCTGTTTTGTTCCGCATCTTGCGCAGATGCAACTCTGTTCAACCATAACCATAGGGTAGAAGAAGAAAGAAGAAGAAGAAGATTACAAGCTAGTGTGTTGCAGATTCCCGTCGGAGACGAAAGAAGCAAATTGACACCTGCCTCGAGTGATGGGTTCACTACCTATCGTGACACCTGACCGCCCATACTGCCCCTTCGACGTCATGCTGTGTCTGGAACGTTTCTGCTGAAGCATGCAGTATGCAGCGCATGTCCTCGTTCAGGCAGCAGACGCACTACGAGCTTCTAGGCTTGTCTTTTCTGGTAGGTGGTTTTGTCAGAAAGTTTGCTGTTTCTGGATCCTCCTTTGGAGCTCTTAGCGTTTTCTGCAAGGTAACATGCAAGGGTTGTCACAACCTGATAACCTTTGTACAGGCTTCTCAAGAAGATATACGCGTGGCATATAAGCGATTAGCCCTGGTACGACTTCGTCTCTTTGTGCAAGCAAAGCTTGGACCGTTACATCTGCGTCAGACCAACCTGTGCTGTGTTTGCAGGTGTGGCATCCTGACCGAAATCCTCACTGCGATAGGCGAGTTGCTCAGGACAGGTTTCAGGCCATCCAGCAAGCCTACTCAGGCATGTGTCTATGCAGTATACAGCCTGGGGTCTGCAGCATGATTATGAGAGCATCTGTGTGCATACTGTTCGGTTGTATTTTGGCACTTTACACTTCTGATTCTTTGTTGCAGTTTTGAGCAGACCTGAGCGCCGGCAAGCGTATCACTTAGAGTGTCTGGACTGTTGGGACATGAAGGTACTGTGGCTCCACAATTCATGACCATGCATGGCATCCTGCTGACCCCAACATTTTCCCCATCCTGCTGTGCACAATCTCCATTCCCTGCTTATGTTTGTGGGCAATGGTCTGCAATACATTGTTGCCCTGTTATCACAGCCCCGTCACCAGGCAAGCCTGCAGACTCCTGCAGCTTTTGCACGTACTTGGTATGCTGAAGTGCACTGCGCATGAAGAAACACAGGCCTCACCAGATTTGACGCATTTCCCTCGTTGAGTAACTCCCTGTGAACAGCGAGCTGCTTTTGCAGGAATATCTGAGCAATTTCAGAGATTTGGTTCTGACCCCCAGCGGGCTAGGCTTGCAGCCGTACAGCGCAGAGCGCATGCTGGCTGGCATCAGACATCCCGTTCCTCTTCTTTTGGCAGCCTGACTATAGCAGCAGGTTTCCAGGGCACTGGTAGCAGCATCACCAACACAAGCTGTCAATTCTGAGACCGTGATGGCTTGTTTGCTGCTGATCAATAATTTTGGGCCTTCCCTCCTGAAGAATGATACAAAAACACCTTCTCAGACCCTTCGCAGCAGTGCTGTGACATGTTGCAAATGCAACTATTTTGCTCAGCCCACCTTTCATGACATGTACAAGGCAGGAAGTGGACAGAAATGGTTCCTCTTCTATGAAGATGAACCCACTGCTTAGCTCCAGCAGCACAATCAATCTGAGCTCTATGTTGGGCTCTAGAGGGTTCTGCCTAGTAGCACAGGTGCTGTCATGCATTGTAAACTTTGATGCCCATTAGTCACACCCTGTCTGAAAGCTAGCTAGCTTTGTGTGCTGAGCTGGTGTTGTTTTTCCCGCAGAAATGTTTGGCAGCTTAAGTAGGTGGTAGCTAACTTGCTGTATCGTCATGCTGAGATTGTTGTACACTGATGTTGTTTACAGGCCAGCAATTCCATGTAGGCCTTTTTCCTGTGGTATGAATCCGATGTAGGCCTTTGCTAGGCACACAGGTTTCACACACTGCTAGCATGTTACCAATGTTTGAGCTATTACTGTTTGGGCTGCAGATGGCGTACCTAAGTCGACTCCCTTTTCATTAGCACCAGCTAGATCTGTGAGTGCTGTGTTGCTCTAAGACTCATGATGCACACATGTCATAGTCGCTGTTTTGCTGTCCAGACACATTGCCTGGCAGATATATGTAAATGATTGCATGTCATCCACATTGAATTTCATGCGCCGCGGCCGAGAGCTGTATCTGATGATGATTCCAAATCACTTGTCAGGGCAAGCCAAGCCGGCTGAAAGTACAAGCATGTTCGGACGCAAGTCCGATCCAAACGTCTTGAGCCTGCTTAGTAAATTCGCTGCTACTGTGGCGCTGCATTTCTAGGGTCACGCACAGTTCAATAGGGTTTCACGAAAGCCTCATCTTCTGCGGCCTTGCTGAACTGCTTCATCGTGCTGTGGAGCACGCAAGAATCATCAACATGACCACACTCCACAGTCATGCGTGCCATATGCATAAACTGCACACGCAGTTTGCGGGATGCAGGCTGACCACCCAACGCCAAGCAGCAAGGCAGCAACTTCACCCTCAGAGGCCACATAGCCTGACTGTGCATGCTCGATCGAGCGAGGCAGGAATGGGCATGTTCGGCACGAAAGCCGGTATGACGCAGATTTTCACGCCGGAAGGTCTTGCCTTGCCAGCCACAGTCATAGCACTAGAAGAAGGCAACGTCGTCACACAAGTGCACACTGAGGAGAAGTCTGGCTACAACTCAGTACAACTCGGGTACCAGGAATGCGCTGACAGAAAGGTGACCAGACCCGAGGCTGGTCACTGCAAAAAGGCTGGAGCAAAAGCCATGCGACACCTGCGAGAGTTCAAGGTAGGATCAACTACTGCATAGCATGCAACACGCTAATCCTGAACCAGGCTGCATCTGCAGCTGTGCATCCACGTTGTATCATTGCCGCCTGGCCAAGCTTGCGTGCTCAGATGCATTATGCTGTGCGCACTAAAATTGCCATCCCTGCTTTACAGAAGTCAGTTCATCCTTTGCTGCAGATTCCTGACGTCTCAGGATACGAGCCTGGTCAGGCTCTGAATGTGGAGGACTTGTTCAAGGTTGGCGATCTGGTTGATGTTGCTGGCACCAGTATAGGAAAGGGCTTCCAAGGTATCAATCAGTCACTATGCTGACAATGCATCATCTGCGACTGGCAAATGTTCTGACATGACAACATGCTGTCCACCAATGAGCTGCTTCACATATCTACATCACAGCTGCTCAATGCCTGACACTACATTAGATCCAGTTTATACTGCATGCAGTGCTGTCATTGCTGGCACCACACATTTTGCATGCTTGCGGCCTGGCAGAGCTGACCCGGTCTCTTGCAACCGACACAGCGCAAAGCATCACAAGCACAAAGCCTGCATACAGCTGCGGCGGTCATTGCTGCCTCTGCACTCAAGCAACAGCTCAACACTCTCTTTTGAGTCCATAGAATGACCAATGTATGATACAAGTGAATATCTCTATCTTGCATGCCATACAAGCTGCGCCTCGTAAGTCGGCTGACTGTGGTGCCTGAGTGGCAAAGCTCCACGTAGTCTGTTGATGCAAGCTGCATCACATGGTGCCTCTGCACCAAACTCAGTTGACTGTTTCTATCCAGCAACAGAGACAGAACAGCATGCGGCCGCACTGCAGTTCCAGAGATTCTGACCCCAGTGTTGTGCACCGTATGTCCGTTTGGTTTGTACTGTAATTGAGTCTTCCGGTGTTTGTTTGTCAGGCACAATCAAGCGATGGAACCACCACAGAGGTTTGATGACTCACGGGTCCAAATCTAAGAGGCAGCACGGGTCCATCGGAATGTCAGCCACACCCAGCAGAGTGCTTCCTGGCCTTAAGATGGCTGGTCACATGGGCGCTGAGAGGGTCAAAATCAGGAAACTAGAGGTGAGCCTTTTGCAGGCCTTTGTCATTGGGTGACTCATGTGTGTGCAGTCTGTTATGCATACTTGCTTGATTGCTGATGATGACTCAATGAACTGTGCCCCAACACATTTTGAGAAGGGTTTTGTTCATTTGAAGTATCTATTATTCACTCTCCTCTAGATTCAAGCATTGTACAAATGCTGCCTGTTTACAGCACGTCCCTTTCTGGGATTGTGTCACAGTTGCCATATTTTCGATTGACACAGCTGCAAATTGCAGCGGGGCTTGGATGTAACCATCTTCAGAAAGCGAAGTTGCATTCATGTCTGTCCCTGTGTCACATGAGTGTGTCACCATCTGCAGCATGTTCCAACAGGCAATGCTGCAAGTTTTGCAAGTTCACACACGCATGGGATGTTTTCACACCTTTCCCATCCTGCTGTGCAGATTTTGAAGGTGCGTCCAGACATTGGCGCTATCGTAGTCAAAGGTGCCGTACCAGGAAAGGCAGGCAATGTTCTCCAAATCACTCCTGCTAAGATTGTGGGCAAGAACATTGGGCCTCAAGTTGCAAAGAAAGCAGCAGCGTGAATGGCTGCCCCTCTGCTCATTCTTACCAAACAATGTTTGCAATCTGCTGTGTCAGTCTTACAGCAATTTGTCACATACTTTGAACAGTGGCAGCAGCAGCTTGTGGATGTTTCTCAAGGCATTTGACCTGGCTCAGTCAAATTTTGAAGCAATGCTTGTATTGTATTGTACACATTCACACTTTGACCATCCGATGGTAATCTCTTCAGCCCTCATCTTGGCAAGCAGTCTTTGAAGCCTGTTTTCAAAACTTGACAACTTGGTATTGAGCATCTAACAGCCTGTAAGCAGAGTTGTCTCATCATCTTCACAGCACTTGTCATGAGTGGTCATTGTAGCCCCTCAAAAATTGGTCATAGCTTGTGAAGACAGCCTCCTTATGTATCCTTTTGGCAGGGCACATACTAACAACAGCCCTCCAGTACATACATGGCTAGATGTCTCAAGAGTCTGGCAGCAGGGTAAGCGTACATATGTCTAGGCAGAAACATTTTGGACCAGACAAATTAAACAGGACAGCACAACTGCTATGGTCGCCATCATCACACACCAGCTTCCTGCAGCACGCCTGCCTTTTTGTACACAAAGTCCATAATCTCCCCCAGGTACTCCTCCAGCGGCTCCTTCCTCTTCCTTTGTTGGTGCAAGTTATAAGTCATGGCAAACAACAGCCGCTCAAAGTCACTGCAAAACAGTGGCATCGAAATCAGCATACTCCCTTCAAATAGGCCCCTCAAAGTCGACCATGTGACGCCCTAAGCATGCATATTGAGGCGTTCTGTATGCATATGCATATGCTTTTGCTGTAGCTTGAGCATGACAACTGCTGCTGCAAGGTTTGGAACTGCAGTATGTAGGACAACTCGCTACACGTCAGACGAAATGACATCAAAATTGCGCCACAAATGCTGACATGCAGAAGCAGACAATTGCACAGCATGGCAGACTAAAGCAACTTTCACATGCGACACATCACACTCTGAACAGACTGTGGCAACACACCAAGCAGGGTTGAGCTTGTAGATCCACATGCCAGAAGCTTACTCATAGTCTAAGTCTATTGGGTGTGGCTGCAAGACAAACTGGCTTGGCTGGTCGTTTGTCTGCTTGGCAAAGACGGACATGTATGCAAGATCTGGCAGGTTGAACTCCTTGTTCAGCAGTCGCCACTTGATGAGGTGATTGCAGACATACCGCAGATCCACTTGCACCTGTCAACACCATGATATTATTTCACTCGAGGTTTCGGGCAATGCTACCAGTCGTCAACGGCACAAGAGTTGTTGTTATACACATGGTACAATTTGCACGTTGACAAATGCAAATGGTGTTGACTGCTACTGTGAGGGAGCAACACCACAGCCAAGTGATTGTTCAATGATGGTGGGGGTGTCAAATGGGCATTGACTGCTGATGTCAGCCTATAGCAACCTATAGCAAAGTGAGTGTTCAATAGTGGTGGGGACAAGTCATTTGTGACAAAGGTATATGACTGCTGATGGGTCGTGATCATTTGTACTGCGATGACCCTGAGTATGGCTGACAACAAACCCAGGCCAGAACCAAACAACCCCTACATACACACACAAGCATGACAATATGCATGTCCACAAGCCATGCAGCATAGAAGTCAGTGTGTGAACATGACGCAAGCTTGCCCTTTGACTGACACCATGCAGAATTGTGCCCTCAGAAGGGCTTCCTAACAGCAAAGGTCATATCATTGCATGGCATGAAGCCATTGCAGCATTTCAAATCCCTCACATATACATGTCAATACATGTCACTGCATGTCCACCTCAAGGATGTGCATCAGCTCAGCAATGGTTGATGCCCTGCTGCTTGCACTGGGCACAGCGCCGCCATCTTTGCATGCTATTACGTCAGAGTAACACAATTGAGGAGGCAGACCAAAAGTGTACTAAATACATACACTAGATTGGGACTCGTTCCAACAGCACAGCAGCAAAGCAACCAGGGAGCTGCTCAGGGCTGTACCAAACCTGACCCTGGGGGAAGGCAATCGGCTTTTGCATGCATGAATGTATGAATGAATGAATGAAGATTCAAACATACAAATGAATGAATGAATGACCAAACGAACGAATTGGGTGAATGAATGGACGGATGGACAAATAGGAGCCTTACAGCAGCAGCCTTGATGCGTTTCAGCTGGCAGGTGTTGAGGGTGTGCTCGGTCAGCCGCCGCCCCTTCTGCAACAGAGAGACAGCCCCTGGAGTCAGCGCAGCCCTCATCTTACTCATCTGCACCAACACACGCACACACCAGGATTAGTCACCTCTGCTCAAAGGCCATGATGCTGAATCAAGTTACATCTGGTTGTATGTGAGTCATCTGTCTGTGGTGAATTGAATGTGGCCACGAGGGACAAACTGACGTTATATCGGCTATGTTAGCATTTTGTGTTTCACACTGGCAGATGGACCCAGCCTAGAACTTGCTGCTGAGTCTGCATGACTTGAAGGAGGCTTGGAGATGCGTACAATCACATGCCCAATGCAGCTTTCACAGCTTAACATACAAGCCCTTGCAAAGGCTTGCATCACTCTAGTCTACTGCACAATTTTGCCCTGCAACAGCAGGTATTGTTGTTCCCCTTGTGCTTACCCCCAACCCCCCCCTCCCCCCTCACAATCTCTGCTTCTCCTGTGTTATGCTTGCTACTTGCTTACTACTTGCTTACTCCCTTACTTTTGTGACAACGGCAGGTCATTGAGCTGGCTCACCCTTCTTGCAATTTCAGGCATGATGTTGGGCTCCAGGCAGGTGTGTATGAGAGACTCCAGCTTGGTGGCCAGCTGAGTGTAGGCGGCTGTGTTGGGGACCCCCCCCACCCCCGTGGCCGCTGCTGCCCTTGCATGTGCCAAGTGCGCCAAAGCTGCAACCAACATGATCATGTTGACTGACTGACTGTTGTTGGAAATGCTGCAGATGAAGCTTTGAGTTTATGCTGAAGACCAGGCTGCTGTATTGCTCCCAGCCCCCAAAATCCCTGTGGACCCCTGTGGGGTTCAATGCTGCAGATGAGGTACTGAGTCCATGCTGGACAGTAGGCTGCTGCATTGCCCCCAACCCCCGGACCTACCCCTGTGGACCCCTGTGGGGGGCAATACTGCAGCGCTGAGTCCATGCTGAAAGGGGAGCTGCTCTGTGGAGCATGCCGACTACCTCTGTAGCTGTTCCTGCCCTTGCATGTGCATAAGTGTGCCAAGGCTACCAGACAGCATGGAACTTGCCACATATGCATGCAATGCTCACAAAATGCAGAGGTGCGTAACAGACTGTGTGATGTTCCTTGTAGTCAGCCTGAACGTGTGGGCACTGGTGTGCGTGCACTGACATGTGGTCACATATGCATGCAATGCTCACAAATGATGTGAGGAAGAGTAGCAGACTGTGTGATATGCCTTGCAAACAGCCTGAATGTCTGGACACTGGTTGCTGATGGTATTGATGCTGCAAATGAGGCTGTGAGTCCATGCTGAAAGGGAAGCTGGTAAGTAAGGCATGCTGACTATCTCCACACCTGCTGCTTTCTTGCATGACTATGAATGTACTAAGGCTACATGCTTTCCACATACGCATGAGATCAGCGATGATCACAAGCTGTCACAAGCTCAAGCTGCTGATTCCTTTGCATGTGGTTGCATATGACTCAGCAGTGCAAGCTGAGTACAGAGTGCACAGCTGCTGTGAGTCAAGGCTGCAATGCTGCCACCAGTGATCACTTTGTAATGTGATCACTTCTTCCCTTGTGTGCTCCCTGATATGTATGCATTTTCAGGGAAGGTCCAAAGCAGTTTGACTTCATGACATCAAACCTCCAGCAGACTGCAAAGGCTTCAGTGCATGTGCTTCTAACTTGCAACCCTGAATACATAACCATTTGCCCTGTCCTGCTTATGTTATAGTTTAGTGGCGAATGGCCTAGTGTACAAAGCATACTCTAATGCTGCCAGCGTGTGTAAACAGCCCTGCCAAGGCTAAGGCCTTACCCTGTGAGGGGCCTTAGGCTCTTGTTCCTGCTTGTGTTGCGTTGTAGTTGGCAGCATTCATATCTACAATGTCCCGCACGTACCTACCCGATTTTGAGCTGGAAAGCGATTTATCATTATCATCATCATCATCATTGTCTAGATTATTATTGTTATTATTATTATTGTTATCATTATTATTATCATTATCATTATGGTTTGAGAGGCAGGCTGTCACCTGCTAGGAAGCCAGCCAGGGTGATGGTCGCTGATGTGTTGGAGTCCATCTTAGCGCTGCTGCCCTACAAACAATGTGAAAAAATAATGTCACCACAACAATGCAGAAAATTAACAACATCACAACCACATTTGCCTTTACAGGATAGTGGTTTCTCAAGTCTGGGTTCAGCTGTTGTTGTTAGCAGGCATACCACAGCATGGCCGCGTGGCCTGTCTAGATGCATACAGTGCAAGTCACCCATCTGCAGGCATGAAGAATTCACAGAAGAAGGATGCTGCAAGATTAGGATCACATGATGCTGCTTGTGTGAGTGGCAAGCTATCGCTGCTCCAATCACCACATTCAACTCTTTAACATTAGCTGCAGACTGCAGATGCAATGGCGCAGCTAGAAGCACATCTTATACTTGGATCCGGCATTTTTGAGATCAAAAACTTGCTTGTGTCAGCGCAGGATGAAATGAGATTGAAAGCTTCCACATGGCTTTGGAGACAACACTGCACATTTTGTGGTGATTTTGCACCCGAGTGTTATGATGCCAGTGGCTGCATCTAGTCAAAAGTTATGCATGCATTGACACATGTTCAAGGTCAATGGTTCTGGCATGCACTGACACATATACATGCACAGCAAGGCTATATGCATGACATGACAACATGCAACCAGCACACCACAAGGTTTCATACCCGACATAATGGCGCCATGGCGGCAAACGACTCATCAGCCTTCTCGGCGCTGAACCCTCCTCCCGCCACTTTGGCGTTGGAAATGAAGTGTCTGAACTGCTGGATGTTCATGCGCGTTATGTGCTCCACAGTCACATCTGCTTCGCCCTGCACGCACAGCCGCACAGACTTCCACTCTCCCCTAAAGCAAATTTTCTTATTCATTCATGCACTCGTGCATGGATGGATGCATCCATCCATCCATTCATTTATCCAAGCATTCATTCAATATCCATATCCACTTTATTGTTGTTATACCTGTCTTCCCCTGGGTCATGTACGTACGGCCTAAAGTAACTCCTAACAAACTGCTCTTAGAAGACAGAGACATGTGAAGGTGCATTTCAAGGAGCTGGCAAAAGCTGGGCGCTTGTGTTTTTGTGTGGCTGATACATGGCAATGGAGGTAGGCTGTAAACACCAGAATCATGATGATCTAGATACCGCGCTGTTGGTGTGGCTTGAAACCAGACTATATCCCTTGCACATGCATCACACCTGCAAACAAGAGCTGCATGAGACCTCATGGGGTAGAACCTTGGTCTTGGCAGAGTTATCATCATGTCAGATGTCAGATAATATGCCAGAAAACATCGGATTATGCCTTGTACAGTGGGTCTATCACAACTTACAAAAACAAACCATACCTGCAACTGGTAGATGGTGAAGATGGCTTGCAAGGCGCCAGCCCATTGCAGCAGCACATCTCGGGTCTCCTGAAGGTCCCTCTCCAAGAAGTTGGGGTTCTGCTGCAGCAGAGCAGGCTCCACCAGCTTGTCTAGTCCCCAGGCTGAGCCATCGAAGTCTCTCAGCCATTGGTCGTGAGGAGGCAGCACTTCCCCTGCTGCTCCCCACTGGAAGGGGGGTGTCCTAGGCCTGCCCTCCCATCTGCAGGCATAGCGAAGGGCAGAGCTTATGCGGTTGAAAGGGAAACTGTGTAGGCTGATGGGCAGGCCAAGAAATGAAAGGCTCTTGGCCATTACTAGCTGGGAGGCAACACCTGCCCTGCTGCTTGTCACCTGGGCAGGATGTGTGTTGGGGCTGACAGCACAAGTCTTAGGCACAGGCAAGGGCAAATTGCCAAATGGAAAGTGTGTATAGTTCACTGAGCAGACACAGCCTTCAGAGCTTCTGAATATGTGTCCTATTAGACAGGGAAAATCGGGACCTATATCCCATTAGAGCTTCTGAGTCATGTGTCTTGTTAGACACGGAAAATCGGGTCCTATATCGCATTAGACAGGTAAAGTCGGGTCTGATAACCGGTTAGACAGGGAGTTTGGGTCTTATAGCCTGTTAGATAGGGAAAATTACAAAGGGTTTGTCTTGGCCGGCCCATGCGCTCAAGAACATCAGACTTGCTGATCTTCCAGTCAAAACACCTGTGGGACTGTTGCGTGTTGCAACAGATATGCGTATGCTCATGATGGTAGGCAGCAGCAAAGTTGCTGATGGTGGCTCTTGCACAGGCAGAACTTGTGGCTGCTGCATCTGCAGCTAAGCCCACTGGCTACATGACAGGGCAGCAGCTGTCTGACACTGCCAAGCACAGCTGAGCAGCATAAGAGCAGCTTGCTGCAAGTGCCGAAGCTTGAAGTTGACCGGGAGCAGTATGTAAGGATTTCAATAACAATAGCTGTGCTTGTATCAAGCCTGCCAGTACAGGAGCGGTGTCAGAGGCCAACCTAGCTTTGTAGGCAATGGGCCCATCAGAGTACTCCACAAAGAGCTTGTCACCGCTCTTGAACATCTCGTTCAGCACAATATGTATGTCCAGGACCTCCCCTTCTGGGGTCATCACTGACTGTGGCACATACCTGTTCATAACCTCTCCCCTGCAACAAGGCCACCTGACTCAAGCTTGCTGGACAGACATTCTCGACGACACTGTGCTGATGAGACTCATGTACCTCGCGTAAGCGAGTCGGGCACATGCTGTGTAGCCAACCCACTGCAAAATCTGGGAGCCGATGCCACAGAACAGTTCAACGCTATGCTCTTTCTCAACCCCAGCACCAAATGGGGCGAGATGCACCGTGATCCTCATGCAGCTGACGAGCCGCCAGTTGGCTGCAGCTTTCAAAGCTGAGTTGGCTGGCTAGCTGCAAGTCAAGTCAAAAAGTCAACATCAATTTGCTGTCAATGGCGGAATCAGGCATCAATGCACTCTTCATGCTGCAGCAGCTCACCAAGAGCAGCAGCGATCGCACGGGAAGGTCTGTGAACAATTATTCGCAACGCAAGCGTGCTAGAGATATGTCGGCCTTGTTGCACCTGTTCAAGCTGCTGCCTGTTCGGGATCGCATAGCAGCAGCTTGTGTCTGCAAGGTAGTGTAAGAGCAGCTAGATTGCTGCTGGTGCACTTTAACTTCGTGACACTGTGGCAGATCTCTTGTTTGCACTGCTTAGGAGTGGAATGGGGTGTCAAAACACCCTTCTTTATGGTCTACCTTGGACCTGCACAACTGCCAACATGCTAGCCAAGCGCTGTCCAAGCTGCCTCACCAATACAAAGGACCATTGAAGGTGTTTGCCTGAAAGTTGTCATCTTTGGCACGACTTGCGTATAATGCGTCATTGTCTATCTAGGTTGCCTGATGCTATTGCTCGTGCAGGTAGTGAACCTAGAATTTGCAGTGGACATAACAGACAAAGACCTGCAGAAATTGCACGGCAATAGCATCGAAAATTTGAATATAAATGCCTGCCAAAGGTGATGCGCAACCTCATGCATGTCGCAACTTTCTATACTGCGCTCATTTGTACAGTCTGTATGCACGATGCCTGCAGCGTCATCTCCAATACCACCTCAGTGATAATGCAGAGTTTCACGTCATTAAATGTATGTTGTTGCTTGTGGTCCTGTAGGTTCCTTTGCATGCCAATGAAATGGGTGCAAACCATCCCTGTTTCTGCTGTGCAGGGTGACTGATGCAGGCATCATAGGGCTAGTTTCACAAAGCCCCAACCTACAGAGGCTATCCCTGTACTGGAATGTGCATGTCACAGACACACCACTGTACAGACTTGCCTCAATGTGCGCGCAGCTGACACACCTCAACCTCAGCGGATGCAAGCGCGTCACAGACAAGGGCCTCCAAGCTGTAGCTAAGAACTGCCATCACTTGGTGGATGTCGATCTCACAAGGTAAGCATCACCACACTGTTACGCTCAGTCTGTTCACAAGCAGTCAGCAGTGCTGGCTTCTACCCTGGTGCCTGACTGGCTGAATTGCATGTGAACAGTCATTGTGTGCAACATATCGTAGTCGTGCAGACTCCAGTTGACAGTGCAAGTTGTATGCCAGTCCTGAAGCAAATTACATCTCGTTTGCATTTGAACCCTGTCACGCAAGTATGCAATGTTACTGGCTGAGTGTTGTGGTTTACCCAATGTCCTGTAGCGCATGCCATGTGTTTTCCCATGCATACTGTCTGAGCCCACAGCCTCCAATCTGCTGTGAGAGAAACAAATAGGTCAGAAATTTAGTATGGCCAGTTGGGACAAACTCAAGTTTGACTTGAGCACTCAGGCCTGCTTTTACAGGAAGAGCTAGTTCAAAATTGTTTGGTGTGTATCAGCGCATTTGTTTTGAAACACTGAAAGTTCTCAACAAGCATGGCTCACACTTCTGTGGACCTTGCTGCTGATTGTGATTAGGAAAAACCACCAGCCAAAGCTCCCTTTGTAGATTGTGTCTAGTTGTATCATAAGCCTGGGAGAAGATAGGTGATTGAGTTTTGTGTTTGTGTGTTGTTTTTGGAATCAAACAATCATTCTGACACATATGTTATGCATGTGCCAGAATCTGAACTCTGGTTGCGCACACCAGAGTCCAGAGCCATGTCACAGAGCTTTGGCACAGATCAGTCATGGGCTACATGCCAGTTACAAGTGTACATGGGCCCGTGGTGATCATGCTCTGCCACAATGCAATGCTTTTGCAATGCAGGTGCATGGAGATTACAGAGAAAGGCTACACTGCCATTGCAGCTGGCTGCCAAAAGCTGCAAGTCTTGCGTATGTATGCATGTGCTCATGTGAATGATGCCACTCTGAAAGCGTGTGGAGAGTTGTTGCCGGATCTGAGGGTCATTGACATCTGTGGAGCGCATTTGGTCACTGACAATGGAGCTCAGGTCAGTTCTGGATGCAGTGGCAATTATGCACCTCATAGGCTTGACTGCCCCCGCTGTACTTTTCTGCATCCTGTGATGTGCACTGTAAAACAATATGTGGGATGCGCCTGTTGTCCCTTACAATCGCATTGCAATGTCCATGCAGCATACTTGCTGAGGCGCATGAAACCTGCATTGTACATCTATGAGAGTAAGCAGTTCAGCATATGCATCATGAATGCTGACGGCAGATTATGTCAGGTTGAAAAAAGACTTTTACACCTGGCAGCAACCCTTACGCCTTGTTTGCAGACTTTTATTGTCGTGCAGGCTTTGGCCAAGTGTCATAAGCTAGAAGTGGTCAACTTCACATGGTGTGTCCAGCTGACAGACACCGCGGTCTGTTCCATAGCCGCTGGTTGCACAGGCCTGCAGTCCCTCAGTTCGCATGGGCTGCGGGGCATCACCAACCAAACCATAGAGGCATTGGCGGCGAATTGCAGGGATTCCTTGCATACCCTAGACGTCCATGGGTGTATAGGTATCAAAAGTTGTGAAGAGCCAGTCCAGAGCTATTTGCAACGAAATTTGCCAGGAGTAAAACAGTTTGTGGTACATACATAAACAGCAGCAGGCTAGTTGCGGTGTAAGAACTTGCATTTGAACTATCTCATTCATGTGTACAGCATGAAATGAAAGCGATATAGGCATGTAGACAGTGTGAGGTGATAATGGTATTGTGACTGTGAGGCATCTGCTGCACTCAGAACGGTTGTGTCTACCTAAGCTAGTCACTTGCTGGTTAGTAGGTGTGCTTGTCACTCAAGAGTACAGCTTGTTGTGTACAGCAAAGTGCTGCCTGCTACCGCTTGCAAAGCACTTGTGAATCTAGCTGTTTACTGGTGCAACCGTCCTTTCATGTCCTGCTTTCCATGATCACTCATGTTGCACTTGAAGTAGATTTGCTTTTCAGCTAAACAGCACCAGCATGCCATCTGCTGTTATGTGTGTCTGCTTTTGCGGCGTGAGCTGCAGATGTTCTGGACTGATGGCAAGACAGTCTGTAAAGAATCGGGCGCCTGAGGTAGTCAAGCTCCTCTAGCTTCTCGTCGTGTAGCATCATGAAGAATTTCTATATCAACGCTGTCAGGCGGCAACTGCATTGCACTAATTTAGTCAGACACTTGAGGTTGGACCTTCGACTTAAGAGGTGCACCAGCACAACTACATCATTGCAAAGAAGATGTGGCTCTCAGGAAGCCATATCAACAATACTGGCTTGCCAAATCCTCTGAATATATGTATATTGTATGCATAAAAAACAACTGTATTACCTGCACATATCTGACCACAGACCCTCTGATGAAGCAGTTTCTGACTGACATCTGCATTGCAATGGCACCAGTCAACAGTTTGCTGCGTGAATGGCGCAGCACACCATTGTCTTGCTTGCACACTGACCATGTGAGGGTACTTCTGCTCATTTACCACCCGTGTGTTGTGCAGCTTGATATTCAAATACTGGTCTACAGAGTGTAAGGTCCCTTGAATGGCCAAGTCGTTTTTGAGTTCTACCGTGACCTGAAACAAAGTCATACAGACAGGTAAGGAGAGATTGACCTATCTGCTTGAGCAGATTTACAGTTGACACCTCCGTCACCTCTTTGCCCACAAGCGTCTTGAAATAGGAATAGAACAGCATTTGAGCTGCAGCTGATCACAAAGCTTTGCACGGTCAAGGCTTGCCGTTGGGTCGGGCTGCCAAAATGCTGATCAGTCCATGGCTCGGCTCGGCGGCAGACTGCTGGTTGGGAAATGGCAAAAGTAGCGCCTACAGCGATGCAGCCTTCACTTTGCAGTCAAGCTCGTCAAGAGTTGCTGCAGGTGTGCATAAACAGGTTATCAAAGAGGTAGAGAAGCAAATAGCGAAGCATGTTTCAAGGGCCTGGAAGCATGACCGGTAGGGTTTCTGGCTTTATGTTTGTCAGTCTTCGAAGGTCGCTGCGCTTAGCTTGCCAGTCATCGCTGAGCCACAGAACAAGGTTCTGTATCGCGCGCAAGTGGCTATGGATAACCCGCGAGTGTATCTGGATATAGACATCGGTGGACAGCCAGTAGGCAGAGTTGTGATCGAGCTTTTCGCTGATATTGTACCGAAGACCTGCGAAAATTTCAGATGCTTATGCACTGGAGAGCGTGGAGTCGGAACGTCTGGCAGAAAGCTGCACTTCAAACACAGCAAGTTTCACAGGATCATCACCAACTTCATGTGTCAAGGTGGTGACTTTACTCGGGGAGACGGCACAGGTGGTGAGTCCATATATGGGCCCACATTCGCTGATGAAAACTTCCAACTGAAGCACGACGGACCCGGCATGCTCAGCATGGCCAATGCTGGACCAAACACCAACGGCTCACAGTTCTTCCTGTGCACTGTGGCCTGCCCCTGGTTGGACGGCAAGCACGGTATGTTTTCCTGCTGACTTTTGTGCCTACGAGATTGCCGTTGTGTTTGTATTGTGATCCATAGGCGCTCAGGCCATTGTGTCTCAAGCGTGCAAGCACTTGTGTTGTTCTTGCAGCGGTCTTTGGCAAGGTTGTGGAGGGCATGGCGCTGGTGCGCAAAGCTGAAGCTACTGGCACTCAAAGCGGCAAGCCCAGACAGCCTGTATTGATTGCAGACTCTGGCGAGGTGTGTATTGCACGCATACACCCCTTCATGTCATTGACTGCAAACACTACTGGCACATTGCCCCATCCATACAACAACTCATGTCAGCTCCATGCTGAAAATGCTGAGGGACAGCAGGCCTCAGGTATGGTTGCACAGGCAATAGCTGGCACATTTTGCAACTCAGATTGTGAACTATGGGACACAGCTGCACACACAGAAATCCCCTGATTGTTGCATGGCACCTTCTGCAGGTGACATCCACCTTTCTTTTTCTCCTGCCTCCCTGGCATGCGTGTTCACTGTCACTGCACATATCAAGCAAGTACCAACGGCTGTCTAGGCTCTGCATGCTGCTCTTGCTGTTGTCAGTTGTCAGTCATGACTGTGGGTGCAGTTGCCTAGCAGGCGTCAGATCTTGGCAAAGCTGGAGGCAGAGAAGCAGGCCTTGGCTGACCTCAAGAAGGACCCCATTGCTCTGGATCCTGATGCAGAGTCCCTGGCACGCCTGCAGGCGCTCAAGGGAGAGGCTGAGAGACCTGCAAAGCCTCAGGTGCCCGTGCGTACAGCACAGGTAGAACCACTAATGCAGATGCTCGGTGATGTGTCTGCTTGACATTGTTGCTGTTGATGGAAGGAGTCTTATTTGCTGTTAAGTTGTCATGCAATCCCAAAATTTGAAATCTGGTGCAGAAGCAGCAGCTGCCCAATTTGTGACTTAGGTGACAAGGATCAGAAAGTGCTGAGTGCATTGCCAATTTGTGGCAGAACGTCATGCCCCTTTACTGTTTTTCCTGTTCAAGACAGGGTTGCTTGGCAGTATGAGTTGATGTTCAATCTTGAACATATGAGGTGCCCAGTGCTCTGACAGATGCTACCATTGCAACAGCTGCTCTGTTGCCCCTTGCTTGCGCCGGCCTGCATTTTCGAATTGCTGGGACTGGGTGTAGTTGACCTTGGGTGAGACACATTTTTATGCGCCGCATGAGCTGCAGGACGATCTAGCAGACGGTGCTGGGCCTTCAGGAGACCAGCAGCCCGAAGCTCCTCAGCCCAATGCTCCTGAAGAGGAGGCTGCAGCTGCAGTCAGGCCAGACCAAGATGAAGCTGACTGTAAGCCTCCAACCCTCCCTTCCACTTCCTTTGTTGTGGGTGCAAATGTCTTGACCATAATTTACGAAGTGTATACAGCATTCTCGCATGCTTGTTGCTGTGTGTAGGAGTCATCACCTCATGTGATGATTCTAATCTAGCCTCCCTGCTCAAACGCTGCCGCAGAGAAATCTGCATGACAGCTGCTGCTCTCTGCAATGCTGAATGAGTCATGAGCAAGTCTGATAGTCCAGGAGACCTGCATGCTAGCAGCAGCTGAGTTACGAAGCTGAAATCCTTTATTTTGCTGCATCCTGCCAAATGGCATCTCAAATCCCCTGCAGCAAAGAAGAGGAAGAAGTGGGGAAACTCAACCACTGAATGAACACACACAGCAAGACTGATATCAACAAATGGGTGTATCTGTCTGCAGTGGAACCCGCAGACCCCACATCTGGCATGTCATCACGAGAGAGGAAGATGTACGAGCTCCAGCAGCGGTTGCGACAATCCAGGAAAGCCAATGAGAATGCAGTCATAGCAGAAAAGCGAAGACAGCAGGTATTGTACTGACCTTGTTGCACCGCCTTGCAGATGACTCCATCATGTCTCCACTGTACTCTTTGACACCTGCGTGTGTCTGAAGCTGCTGCTTGTATGCGTCATGCTGAGGGGATCAATGGCAAAGAACACATACATGTTTCACAGTCCTGTTCAGGACAACTGGAGCATGCATTGGCAGCAGAAAAAGGAAAAGAAAATACTACATCGTAGACATCAACTTAATGAGAAGCCAAATATTGGCAGCATGGTCATCTCAATACCGCCATGTACAGAATGCACGAACCTTCTCTGACTTTGTTTGGCATCTGCAGAGAGGTGACACAGGCGACAAGAACGCTAATGCCAAAAAGAAGTGGTTTGAGGAGAAGCAGAAGCGAAAGCATGCTGAGCTGGAGAAGCTGGGCTTGGACACCACAGAGCTTCACCGCATTGAAACAGCAGAGCAGGTAGGCATCACTGCCACTCTATGACCTGTGCCATGGACACCACAGAGGTTCACAGCATTTGAAACAGCACCTCAGTGCTCCCTCTATGCATGAGCGTTTGGACCTGGTAAAAAGACATGCATAGTGACAAAAGACATCGTGTCCACCAGCGTGCCATCTTCACTCCAGTGCCTTTGTGCTGCTGCATTGGCTTGCACGCAGGCTGCTCCGTGTATTTTTATGATTGCAGCACTGCCTGCTAAAGCAAGCAGCTGCACAGACACGCACTCACAGCGGCTGCTCTCAAGCAGGCAGCCATGCGTGAGTCTGCCGGCATGTGAATAGCAAGCCTGACATAGCAAATGATGTATCCCGTCCTGTTTTCTATGTATCCATGCTTTTTGCTTGTATTCCTTCAAAAAGGGACATGTACCATTTTGAAAGACCCACTTTCTGTGTCCTTCTGGAAGAGGAATATGTACATCAGAAAAAGAATAGTTACAAAGGAGCCCAAATAAGATGAATGTGTGCTTTGCAGGCAGAGCTGCAATACAAGAAGAGGGAGAAGGTAGTGGCCCCAACAGGCTGGGAGGCTTTCAACCAGAAGGCTCTTTATGAAGCCTATGAGAAGCGCACCTCAGACATCCCCTACACCCAGGAGGTACGCACATCCACACATGCACCGCTGCCAGCAGGCGCATGCATCTGCTGATACTTACCACGTCGATGCTTCCTTTTGTCTGCAAACCAAAACCTGCTGAACCTTGTCTGCATCTTGCCTTCAATGTGGCGACCTAGTCGTATCTGCCTGCCCATTTCATGATATGTGTCTAAGTTGTTACACAAACGCTTGATTGTGCATTTGTCTATGTTTGCAATCAATAAGTGATAAATGGCTCAAATCAGTGGCGTTTCTGGACATGCTCTGTATCAGAGTATCCCACCTGCTCAGATGAGTCCTACAAACCAAAGCCTGTAGTCTCCAGATACTGTTTTGCATCTCATCAACTTGTCAGTTCAGCATGTTGCATGTTACTCAGCTGGAAGACCCAGCATCTGTTGGCTGATCCAATCAGTGCACACCTCTTGTACTCTGCGTTGTCCGAAGCATTGCATGTCGTGGGAATCATTCAGTGTTCAATGTATGTCATGCCAGAAAGAAAAGAATAGGAAAACAAGGGGGGAAAAGAAAAGGAGGCAAAAGCCAAGAATGTTGCTGTAAGGGGTTCACATTAGAGATGCTTGATGTGATGCAGGAGTATGAGAAGCTGAAGGCATCAGATCCTGACTTCTACCGAGCAGCAGACAGTATGTCCTATGGGGGTGCCGGCAAGGTGCCCGATGCCAACATAGACAAGATGGTTGCTGAGCTGAATGAAAGGTACTGCCTGCTGTAGTCACTTGTTGATGCTCAATGGCTGCATATGAGTCAAACCTCCTGGCTCATCTTAGGAAGTGTAGCAGTATGCAGAGTGTAGTCATGCACAGCATCATGACGTGCACTACCTGGGCAGCACATATACTGCTTGGCTTCTCATTAAAGTTAATTCTTTTATTTTCTAATATGCACTAATCACCATGCACTGCATAAACACCACCTGCACAGTAGCTGCTGCCCTTTGGATGCTTTCATTTTGATGCATTGTGTCAGATTGTTCAAAACAATAAAGAGCCTTGCTGTGACAGATGCCTATACTGCAAGGTTCAACACAAAACACCGACAAGCGAAGGCCTGACCTGAAGATGGACAATGCACTGATGGCAAATCAGAAAGAAACAGTAATCTGAGCTGGATAGACGTGTAGTTTGACAAAATCTCGTTGCCTGACATGACTCTGTGTTCGCAGGAAGGACAAGCGCAGCACATACAGTCGCAGACGCAAGTACCACGCAGACAAGGATGTGGACTTCATCAACGACAGAAACGCTCACTTCAACAAGAAGATTGACCGCGCTTTTGGACAGTACACTCAAGAGACCAAGGCCAACCTGGAGCGTGGAACTGCATTGCCAGATCATTGAGAGCCCCTATCATGTGCTGGTAAGCAGAGCCACTGCCTACAAACTTTCTGACTGCATCAGTTGCAGCAGTCTGGCACCAAAATGTGCGCCTGCCTGCAGTGGGCGTGTGCAAAATTGCAAAATTGTGCTTGCTGACAGTGGCCTGCAGCTGACTGTGAAGTACTTGACAGCCGTTTTACAGCAGCATGCATGTCGTACACTCACACATGATAATGTCATCTGACATCAGATGCTTGGTCAGAGGGCGTAGGTCTAGTGAAGTCTAGTGAAGTGTTGTAGTGTCAATAACTCTGCATGAAATTAAGTGAAGCGCCAGTGGCCGAGTCCTAGTGTCGTAAATCCAGGCACAGGGTGGTAATCGAGAAGAAGGTGTTTCTTACTTTGTGAGAGATGCCCAAAGGTATATGGCGGACAATGACTGGCATGCCTCTCTAAACCAAGAACAATGAATCACACTGTTCTTGGACAAGGCAAGCCAACATTTTGCATCAAACGTTATCTGACAAGGTGACCAAAGGATGAAGCACGACTATATTTGCCTTATGGCCTGCAGCCAAACTGCTTTGACACAGACATTGACAGTGTATGCTGCTGTCTGCAGGTCAAATTGTTTCTACGTGATGTTGGGGTTGTTGCAGCTAGTTGTCAGGTGGTGCTGAAGGTCATTTTGCTGGGCTAGCTCATGCTTATGTATTCACTTTTTGGCTACCACTGCATTTAGCTGAACGTGAACATGTTCCTTGGGCCGATGCAGTCAGCATTTCATTTTCCCCCCACTCTAAGTGCGGATCTTTCAAGTATATATGAACATTTTCAGACCTGTTCATACAGCAATGAGAGTAACATGCCAAGCATGCACTGATAAGCAGAGTTTGGTAAAATGCCTGGATAGATAGGTGTTGCGGCAGGTACAATACGGTGTGCAGTCAGGCCAAAATATGTGAGGCCGCGCGAAGCCTTGAACTGCGTTGAAATACTTCTTGGAGGCTATGTATATTTACAATTTTGCTCACGCACGTAGTGCAATGTGAAACTCTGACTGGATACATCTGGCCTTTGTACATTTAGATTCACACCTGTTTATTTGTTCAACGGAAAAAAAAGGCAGCTTGCCGGTTTGCAGACCTTTGAGTGATTGAGAAGATGCCTCCGTTTGCTGCTCGTTCAAAGGTATGGTGTGCCACACGTAGTTGCTACTTGGCTGAAAGACTGCTGCTGGGCAAGCAGTCATCGGCACATGCCTGACGTGTCAGGGTACGGTGCAGGAAAGGTATCAATCTTCGCAGGCTGCTGCGGAGGGCTGGCATATGCTGCAGGACAACCTCTTGAGGCAGGTGTTCACAGCCAGCGACCAGACCGCCAAGAAAATCGGCCGCTTGGTGTGCAGTTCTTGGCACAGGATGGTTGGCTTAACAGTGACTTCATTCAAGACCAAAACGTCAGACCACTTCAATCAAGTGGGCGCAATCAAAGCTGGAAAACCCCTGGTGCCTCACATCATATCACCACAGCGGCTGCTTCACCTTTTCCCCAACGTCCAGCTCCTGGATCTACGCAAGGGTATTCAAACTGAGCAGCTCCTTGCCAGCAACATATTGGCGGGCCTAACAGCAGTCACCAAGCTGTCCCTAAAGCTTGAGCCATCACAACTGCAGCCAGCACTGGCAGCTCTGCACACATTGTCTGCAGACTTAAGCCTGGAGATTGTCAGCAGACCAGCCCCTGGCAGAGCCCTCTTTCAGCTGACAGCCGCAGATCTCCCCACTAAGCTGGTGGAGCTCCAGCTGTCAGATGCATCCATCTGCCTGCAGTCAATGCACCTGGCAGACACCCTCACCACGCTGACAGGGCTACAGCTGAGCCGCAGCAGTCTAGGCTGTACATGCTGCAGACCCTATGCACCTCTGCTAGCCAGCTGCAGCAATCTGGCAGCCCTCTCACTGAATGATGCAGCTTCACCAGCTGTGACAGAGGAGGCTTCTCGCTTTAGTCAATTATCAGCCTTGACGCAGCTGACAGCCCTGACGTACAGAGGAAGTCACCCAACAGCCCTGTGCATGATACGTGCCGTGGGGCCTACCCTGAGCAAACTTAGCCTCCATCTGGAGGATGCTGCTGCCATCACTGGAATCCTCAGCCACGTGATCGATGCTATCAGCCACATGGAGAAGCTTACATTCCTTCACCTGGACGGGCTAATGGGTACCTGGGATTTGCCGGTGCTATCTTTTCTGCCTCACTTGGAGACCCTAGACATCAAGATTGCCATCAGTGATGACGATGCCATGAGTGGTGCATCAGGAAGGCTGCGAGCATTGTGTTTCAGCAGCAAACTGAAGACTGTGGCTGTTGACTTCACATGCACCAACAAGACTTGCGTCGCACTGTTCACATGCCAGCTCTTCGCGCATGCCTTGCAGCTGCAATCGGCCTCCTTCAGCTCTGAGAAAGTGACCAGGTTTGTGACGCCCAGTCAACAGCCTAGCTACACTGTCACAGATTTGAAACTGCTGCATTGCATTTGTTTGGACGACAAGGGACTGCTAGATACAACTCAGTGCTTTCCAGCATTGACTGATCTTGCAGTAGGCAGCGCCTGTGTGACAGCAGCAGGCTTGAGCACAATCACAAAGCTGACTAGGCTACAAAACTTGGACATGGAGGGGTGCAGCTTCATCAAGGCAGCTGCTGTGAAGGACTTGATTGCAAACATGCATCACCTTAGCGTCTTGCGGTTGGCACCTCATGTGGCCAAGGACCTGTACAAGCACAAGCAAAGATTCAGGAAGGATTTGTTGCTAGATGACAGAGTCTGCCGACAGATGTAATTACTTTGTTGTTGACTGCGCAGTATGACCTGCTACGTGATCTGCTCCAATAATCTTATGGCAATGCATGCATCTACTTTGACAAACAGGTATGACCCCTGTCTGTCGATCCCCGACTGGCATAAAATGCCTCACATTGCATGCATGCAGCTGCCCACATGTACATGCATGGTCCTGCCCAAATGTATGCCCACGTTCCATGCTGAATTTCAACACTGTACATGCCTAGGCTCACTTAAGCACACTGTGCATATGTTGTCCACGCCTAGGCTCACTCGAGCACTCACACCCAAAGCATACAGGACATGTCTGTACAGCTATACAACCCTGGTGTATAGCTGTGCGTACACCATCCTACACAGCTTGCCGCCATCCAGAGTGGTCGTCAGGGTTGGTGTCCAGCTATGTCACTCAAGCTCGAAATCAGGTTCTCTAACGTTAGGGTTTAGGGTTTGAAGCCACCTAAACCGGCTAAACCTGTTAACAGTGGGAGGAGAAGGATGATAGATGCAGCTGCTGGGCTACCTGACTGGGGTATCTGACTGGGCTACCTGACTGGGGACTGTACCGGGCCAGATGGGTTCCACATGCTGAAGCACGGGATCATCTTGGAACGAAGATCAACGATGAGATTGTAGGCATCTAAAGTGGAAGGTCGGTCGAAGAGATGCTTTTGCAGATGCCAGCAAGCAAGTGGAGGGTCATTGCTGCAAGCGCTGCACGCGGCATCGACTGCAGAAGCACAATCTGAACGTAATCCGGCTGAAGTCAGTTCACGTCTAAGGGTTTGACGCCACAGCAAAGCGTCTTGCCTTCGAGAAGCTGTAGATTAAGCAGCAGATCCAGCTGGCCAGCCTTTTCGCACTGTTTACAGCATCTTTTCAAGTGTTGCCAAATGAAGTTTGGTGCGTTGCTGCGCAACTCCGCCGCTGAGTTGCCAGAGCTCCATCAACTTTTTGTCAGCTATAAGCAGCTCAAGAAACGTTTGAAGCGTCTTCCTGAGAGGCAAGAGCTCGTTAGACAGCGAGTGCGAGTTGCTGGTGGCGAACTCCCTGAAGTCGACGTCAGAGAAGTTCGGCAACAGGAGGAGGCTTTTGTACAGGTTCTGGACCAAGATGTGCAAAACTTCAACAGGTACACTACCCTTAACCTGAATCACAACAGCTGAATTGGAATGGCTGACTGATTGTGCTTTCGTCCTCAATGTGTGCTGAACTTGCTCTGCAGTCTCTTTTTGGACAAGGAAGAGGACAACGTCATCCGCTTGAGCAGCCTGGAGGATGACGCTGCAGCAGCGGAAACACCAGAGCAAGTGCACGCTGTGTATAAGCGCTTTGTCAATTTCCATGGAGAGCTGTTGCTGATGGTGCACTGGAGCATCTTGGCATACACTGGGCTTGTGAAGATCCTAAAGAAGCACCACAAGCGCACTGGCTTGTTGGTCCGGGCTCCTCATCTGGACAACCTTCTCTCACAGCCATTCTGTTCTGTTGAGGTGAGTCTCTCTGGCGACTCATCAGTAGCAGTGGGTTGCATACTGCTTCCTGTCCTGCTGTTGTGTGTTACCGAAAGTAGCTGTGGCGATATTCTGACATAGCATCAGTGATATGGGAAGTCTGGTATGCCAGCTGTGGGGACACCTGGTGGATGCTGCAGTGGTCCTTAGCATGTACAGTCTGTGTCCTGGTTGTACTGCTCTTTTCCAGCTGTGATTTTTGCATGCCATTCTGCGTCAAGCAACTCTTTGCCAAGTTACTGCACATCTAGGCAGACATGGAACACAGACCCATGTGACCCAAGTAGCGGGCATCTTGCTATTGCCTTCCAGTCTGGTCATGTGGATCTGCACTGTGTGTTGTGTGGGTGGGTGTGGGGTGTGTGCGTGCGTGTGTGCGTGCCATGCATCTGTGTATGCTGGAGCTGACTGTGCAGTGCAGTGCAGTGCAAAGCTGTCTGCACAAGTAGTTGCTGGCTCAGATAGCCGGCCTAGCTAACCTTTTCAAGTGTAGCTGTTCAACAATGTTGGTAGGCAGCACTGCACATTCAGTTGGGAGCTCATTGGTTCTGTGCTTACTGACATTGAAGCTGGCTTGTTTGCAGCTGACCACAAATCTGATCAAGAAGGCAGAACAAGGTGTGAATGGTCTCATTGCCAAGCTAGGCGCTCCGGCGGTGCTGAGTCAGCACTCCCCTCATGCATCAGTGCAGCAGCTGCTGCACGCCACCAGGAGTCTGGGAGAGCTCAATGCTGGAAGCGCCCTAGGCAGTTTTCATGTAAGCTTCCAATGTTGCCTGAATGCTGGGCATTGGTCCTTGTTCATGTTGTTTTGTGAATGTGAATGTGAGCTTGCACTTCTCACTGTCAAGCAAGCCTGTATGCCAAAGCTTCACAATCACTATAATTACTGTTGGTCTATACAATCGGTATGTGCATACGAAAACAGACTGCAGTGCATACAAGAAGAGACTGCAGTGCAGGCTACACTGTGTAGGAGCCGCTCCTAGCATTGTGACATCAGTTGCTTTGTGAATCTGTGGGGTAAGGCAGGGGGCTGACTGCACAAGTGTTTTGGTACTCAATCACCATTACGCAGTATCAGCATTGTTACGCAACTGTACTCACTGCTGAGGGCGCCTTGTTTGTGCGGTACAGGATGGCTCTGTGGAGTTGGCAACATCTTCTGACGAAGATGATGCTGCACAGCCTACTGCAGATGATTCTGCTGCTCCAGCTGCTCCTGGAGTCCACGACAGCACTGAGGCAAAACCTGTTGGCCACCGCAAGAGGCACAGGTCCCCTGAAGCCACAGATGATCCTGATCAGGCAACCAGCGTCAGAGTACGGCATGGCGACCACCCGCATGCAGCTGCTCAGTCATCCAAAGCTGCATTGGCAACTGCTGCAGAAGCCACCGCCACCCAGTCTGAGGCTGCAATCCAGGCTCCTGCTGGGGTCAATGCTGCTGATGATGTGTCAGTTGCATCAGCATCTGACAGGGCAGCTCCTGCTGCACCAGCTCAGGCCCCAGCCCTGTCTGTCAGAACAAGCAACCCAGCATCCAGAGCAAGCAATCCAGCACCCAGACCAATCAACTTGGCACCCAGACCTTCTGCCAGTCAAGCTACAGCAGCAAATGCACCTGCTGCGTCAGCTTCTTCCCAGCAGGGCGACTGCATCGGCCCCGACGGTACCTTTGTTGGCAGGGCAGCAGCAGCAGGGCTGCCGCCTAACATCATGCGTCAGACAAGAGCTGCCCTGGGGCTGTGGGAACAGCTGCATGAGACTGCATCCACACCTTCTACTGTACTGGCCCCTGTCAACAGGCATGCCATGGCAGCCAGGACAGTCAGCGTGGGCACAGACAACTCTGCTGCCTGAAGGGGCCTTCTTGGAAGTGGCAAACATTATTTTTGTGATTTCTAGAGACGCACTGGAGATTTTCTTGGGTATTAGTGTCTTTCGGCTGAAACAGACCACATGTTGGCTGCAGCGTTGTACACGTTCAGGCAGCACACTGCTTTTGCTTCATAGCTCAAGACATGGGTGTCCATCTTGATTTTCTTTAAGGTTTATTCTGTTCATCGAATCAAATTCATGCGCAACTGCTGTTGCCCCCTGCACCCATCTGCCCTTCCAGACGTGTTGCTGCAATGATTGCTCTACAATCAAGCAGTAGTGTATGCTATTGTCCAGTAGTTTGTAAGTGTCTACCTTTTCTGTTTGGATATTCATGCATGTAGCTGGTCTCACTCATGAGCTTGATCAACTAATGTGCTCAGTCCAATCTCATGAGCTTTGCAGGGTTGTGAAACTCATCTGCTCAGACTGGCTACCTGCTTACACTGCGCATAACTTGCCTGTGAGGCATGACAGACCTGTAAGCACGTGGGAAGCTTGACAAGCTGCATCAGTCAATTAATGCACGAGTGCAGATTTTGCCCTGTGAGTCGGTTGAAGTGCCCCCGAAGGCCTTACTTAAATCACACATGGCAACCAGCACAGCCACTTGTATGACTGCTGCATCTGCATCAGCATCAAGCATAGACAAGTTGATTGAAGCTTCTCTACCAACTCTTAGATCCCATCTGCTTTGTTGTAGCCCCTGGACTTGCAACAAAAAAGTTTTGCCAGTCCAGTTTGTGCCTGTCAACACTTCCTTGGCACAGCTGATCACCCTAAACTGTAGGCTTCAGGCAAGAGCGCATGCTTTTGTCAGTCTGCCTTTAACCAAATCACAGTTCCCCAAATTGGTTTGCTTCAACATTATGCGCAGCATCAACATATGTACATGTGGCTGTGCAGCAAACAATAAATGCATCACAGTCCTTCAATCCAACCAGTCTCATCAAATTAATAGCCTTAATAGTTGCCAGCAATGATCCCAAAAGCAGGTAAGCATGTCGTTCTGACACAAGCATCTGACGTGTGAGAAGCCAGCCACAGTGAGCCAATGACTGCATTCTGGTGAAATGGTAAAAGCAGTTGCTTTATCACGGCAACAAAATTGCCGGAATGAGCTGAAGATCCAGTGAAGGCCATCTGGCTCTGGCTATGGTAGACATTGCCACATTGTGTGCCTGGTCAGTACCAACCCCAAGCGTGAGCGTCTGCAATGCAGGCCACTTACGCATGCACATGCTGAGGGTTTCCATGTTCTCAAAATGGCCAACTAGAGTCAAATTCTGGACACTTGGCCAGGCTGCTTGCACCAGCAGCGGCATGTGTTCGTCTGTGATGTCACAGGACACAAAGGTAAAAGTATGTAGCATTGGCCACTGGCCTGTGACCAGATATCTGATTCCCTCAAGCGATGCCTCAACCCCTATCAGCTCCAGTTTGCTCAGCAAAGGCCACTTGGCTTGAGCTAACACGGCAAAACAGTCCTCATCCTCTGTGTACCATTCAGAATCCACAAAACACAGCTCTTGAAGTTGAGGGAGGTGCGCGTGGATAAGACAGTACATGCCACTTGGAGTGATTGTGCCAAAGTTGAGCTGTAATCGCTGCAGCGTGTGCCATGGTAAATCAGCCAAGCACTCAAGCCCACCACTCACAACACTTCCTATAGACAAGTCCTTGAGCTCTGGCCAGTTGCCCTTCATCAAGGCAGGAATGGCAACATCAAAAGGATTGATGCATAAAGTCTGCAGAAGCGGCCAGTCTATTTCAGTTAGCGCTGTCACTTGAGCAATGTCCAATCTGTGCTCTGAGACTGTGAGGCTCTCTAGCAAAGGCCACTTGCCCTTGAACTGCCGAAAGACATGTTCACAGCAGCTGGACCGGTCGTCACCTCTGGCAAGTGCCAGGCTTTGTAGCAGTGGCCATGCCCCACTGCTCAATTTACAAGCAGCAGCAGCCGTCATACAGCTTTCTGACAAATCCAGGCACCTCAGGTGAGACCAACCGCCCTTAGTGAGGTGATGAACTTGTTCTGGCTGCAGTGCCTCAGTAATCTTGATGCACCTTACCATGCCCTGAACTTGTCTGCGAACCTCTCTGTTGACGCCCAACAAGACATTCCAACACTTGCTGGGCGTGAAGGCCCACAACCTCGGCACTTCATGAAGTAGATCACTGAGCGAGACACAGTTCGGGTTGTTTGGTGCTGGACAAGCTCTGCAAGACGGCACGAACAGTGTCTCCTGACGGCAAACAAAGACGCAGCAGCTTTTCTACGTGCATCAATTGCGCGCAGAGCTTACCTGGAGGTCATCGTTGAGGTCGATCATGCACAACCTGGCCTTGTCGACCTTCCCGCCATGATTGTGTCAGTGACACGTCTTTGGCAAAGTTGGTACAGATACTGACACAAATCCGTTATTGAGCTGTAACTCCTGTGCGACGATTTCAGCAGCGCTAATGTGCAACATCACTTGATGCGGCCTCGACGACCGTTTCGTGTTCTCTCCACAAATAAGAGGCAGTCAACAACATCAGTACTAAGCGTTTATTATGTCTAAACAATATGTAAAAAAACATCCG
>JAABUP010002354.1_pt1 | contig 36748 bp, 47 predicted proteins | sample 5559201 | NCBI WGS metagenome assembly JAABUP01 (sample SAMN10711887, study PRJNA513373) | rock metagenome | isolation source: Antarctica rocks | place: Antarctica
CTGGCAGTAGACTCCAGCAGCAAAGCAGTCGCAGTACAGCTTGAGGCACTTGGACTTCTTGCAGTTGCACCTCTTTGGACCCCCACTGCACAGCACAGTTTGTTTGTTTGTTAGCATGCATCATTGAACTTGAACAGGCATTGGCCTCAGCTGCTGCAAGCATCAGGGTCACTCGCATGTCATGTGATCACCAACCCCCTGCATGCAGACGCACGCAGCTATCAGACATGCTGAAAAATGGTGTACAAAGCCTGGAGCCAGTAAGTGGGGGACATGCATGGGGTCCTGCTGTGCCAGTGGCCAAATGTTATGTACACATGCTGACTTAGAAACCTGCCAGAAACAAAATGGACTTGCAAGTAGCATAACAAAACAGAAAGGCTGGCTACCTGGAAACATGACTTGTAATGAGATGCCATGACCTTTAATAGGATGATTCCATCAGGCTTCAATATGCACAATGAGTTGGAGAGAAGGAACAAACCCATGTGCTCTGTGCATTGACTGAGACTTTGCTAGTGATGGGTTGATGGAGTAGAAGGAATGTTACAGCGCTGGATACATTTAAGTATCTTGCTGTGCTGTGCTGCAACAGTGGTCCTTGATGCACTGCCGGTGACTGTTTTGAAGAAGGCCAGCAGGAGCAAATCACACTGTTTGGCAGGCAAGTGCATAAACGCCTGCCTGGCTTGTGCCTGATGATACAAATGCTCAAATGTCAAAAGCAACAGAACGTTGGGTGTGGCAGACAGTGAACTCAGGTCTTGTGCTCGGTGGCTGAAGCAATCAGGTGTACCTTTGCGAGGATTGCACCCGCCGGTATCTGGTGCTTGAAGTGCTAAGCCGCCGTTCATTCACAGTAGGCAAGGCATCCTCAGGGGTGTCAGGGTGAAGGACGCTTTGATGAGACGCCTGCTCACCTGAGGAATGCATGCCAGCAGTCAGATATGATCTTAGGGTTTGTGTACATACTGATATCTATTGGTTCAGGGATTTATGCAGCACTTGACCGTGGCAGAGACAGTGAGCCGTAATGCTGGGCGGGAGACTGACAGGCAATGATGCTGGCAATGCTGACATGTGCAAATAGGGCCAAGGGCTGCTCTCGCGGGTCAGCCAGAGATGTGGCAGCACAGGGTCTATACTTCCCAGTTCATGATGAGCTAGGTACATGCATGAGATACAGTGAAGCACAGACATGTGGTGAACTGTCACACTCACCAGAATGTGATGACACATAGCGTGATGTGACAGGAGTCACCGCAGCTGCTGCTGCAGCGTGTGAAGCTGCGGATGTAGCAGCACTAGGCATCTGTGATCCCATTGCAGCTGTCAGAGCAGGCAAAGCAGCAGATGAGGCTGTCAACTGTCTGCTGGAAGGCCTGGCTTGAGCTGATTGACGATGAGCGCCGGTGGTCACAGCACCATGTTGGGCAGCCACACTCATGCTTGACACAATTTTGTCAGGGCATGGGCCATCAACGTGCTCTGACTGAGAGGTGCTTGCAATCGTAGACTGTGGAGGTGTAGGATGATCAGTGCCGCCATGTGATTCCTGCTGACTGAGCGAAGCTGACGGGCTGGGTTGGTCACATCTCTGAGAGCTGTTCTCTTGATCAGAGCTTGTCTGAAACTTGAGACACCGCTTTCTCTTCTGAGGTGGACCAGTGATGAGTGAAGTGAAAGATGGCATGCGCTCTACGAAGCCACCCTGGGCTGATGTACTTACCACCTGCATGACATCAAAGATGTGTGACGTTTGAGGACGCCAGGGATCTGCAGGGGGTCTGCTGATCACTGTGCAGTGGCTACTGTGTCACCTGTGGCTTGCTTTCAGGCGCAGCAACTGGTGCGGGCATAGGGACCAGCATGCCAGTGGAAGATCGCTCTGAAGCATCCATAGCTCGAGAGTGGCTCTGCTGCTCACTGCGCTGACCCTGTGCTTGCCCTGCTGCAGCTTGTCTGCTTGCTTGTGCAGCAGTATGCTGAGCAGCAGCCGAAACTGGACTGTGTTTGGCAGGAGGGTGAGACAAGCTTTGGTATGGACTGTCGTCCAGAGTTGCCCCAGAGGGTGACTGGAAGAGTGTGTGGAAAGGGCTTGGTGAAAATGCACCAGAGTGTGTGATGCCCCTGTTTGGGGACAAGCTCAGATGTGCAGCTGAAGAATCGTGCAGTGAACTGGGCATGTGAGGTAAGGGAGAGCCAAACAGCATACTGACGCTGACACCGTGAGGGCTGCCGTCTTTGTGAGTATACTGCTCAGCTAGTGGTCGTTCAGAAGTTGTGTCACTCCCTTGACTTTGCCTGCGGTTTACGTCAGAGCGCATGGACACACCCGGGCAGGCAGTATTAATAACGATACTAAAACGGATGCCAATAGCGCGCCTCACCTCTTCCACGAGACGTTAGACGTGTTCCGGCGTAGCGACAAGGGCGACCGCTGCTGCGAATACGCGGTGGAGCCTGAAACCTGGGGAGGTTCCTGTGGTGTGATGGGAGGCAACTCTCTGGCAAATAGAGAAAACGGAGACGTCTGCACACCGGCATGAAGTCATGTGCTCCAGCTGCAACCACAGTCATGGCCGAGCACGGCAGGGATGATGTTCGGCTTTAGGATACGGCTCACCTCTGGTGTAGCAGGCTTCCCTCTCAGCAGTGGTGGCTTCTCTGGCGAAAGGCAAATGACTTTGTTGTTCATATGACGGGATGCACTGGAAAAGGTGTGTGCTGCCACTGCTCGCCACAACAGGAGGCTACATCAGTTTCCAGGGCGCGAAGGTTGATCTGTGACAAGGCACTGTGTGCAAGAGCATCACTTGGCGCGCCATAGCAATATGTCAGAAGCAGTCGTGATCAGCACATCAGCGTGTATCCAGTGCCGATGCCATGATGCGATGACGGTGTAGAGCGTGATGCGGAATTGACACCGGCTGGGGCTGTCTTCAGACTTTTCGGGCGCCCTGTCTCACCGCCCAGTCAGCTCGACTCATGCTGCGTGCCATCCCTCGTAATATATGCTCTCTGCTGCTGCATAATAAACCAAATTGGAGATCACAATGCTTGCGATATAGTCATAAGATGCACTTTCTGACGGATTGCAGCAGCACTGCTTTGTGAAAACTCCTGCATGCCGGACATTGCGCGTAGGGAGCAAACCCCAGCCAATGGCATGCAGAGAATTTTGTTGTTAAGCAGGCTAACTAGGAGCACAAGCCTGAATTACTGAAAGTTAATATATGATAATGAGCTATATAGCGTTCAATTGCAACCAGCATGCCGACACAGAGGACACGTGAATTCGAGTTGGCATGCTGTATTTGATCATCACCACATTGATACTGTCAAACAGTGCAGTTCTTGAAGCGCGTGCTCTTTACTTGTAATCACAACTTTAGCACTTTGAACCAAGCAAAACAAAAGGTGCTGGTCTGTTGCAAAGCATCACAGCTTCTGTGTGCATCATGTCCCTGTTTCACAGGATTTAGAAGTACACATGTCCAGGCTCATGTTGTCTTGCTAGCAGAAGTAACAATGTACCCAACAGCCTTTCGTGCAAGAATGATTGCTGCAGCATGCTGTACACTTCAGTATTGCTATTTATTCCTCCAGAGATATTTTACCTTCCATACCTTCCACAATGCAACCTCAGCTCAAAGATGGAGGGGCTTGCTGCATACTTTCATCAAACAGACCCAATGGCAGATGTCCAACAAGAGAGCCACCAAATGTGACCAGCACCCCCCTATCTTTTCCACTGTATTGAGTTGCATAGCACTGCTGACTGACTGCATTATACTTGATGTATACAGAGCCTCGCAAGCTTGTGATCACTGACACTCCCTCCACCTGCAATAACATGCACTGTCCTTACTGAACTGCCAACTGAGCGTGTAATGCGGCAAGATGAATTTGTGCAGCTTACCCTTGATGTGGGAATGACAAAGGGCACATGCAAAGCATTGGCCCAATCCCTCAGGGCCCGCACAGCTAGCCTGATGTCGCTGGATAGAATGCCTAATAGAATCTCGGGAGGCTCAATTGAGGGATCCCAGCCTTCAGAAGGTGCTGCATTTGTTGCCACGACCTGCACTCACTGCTTGCATATTATGCACTAATATTACAGTGAAGGCCTGAGTTTCTGCAGGTCTCAGCACCTCGACAGCCTCTCTGAGCAGGTTTCTTGCGTCTAAACTTGCTGTCAAGTATCTGGAGTTCCCCTTGATATCTTCCTTAGTCAGCTTATGGAGCAAAGCCCATGCCTGGACACACAGGCCTGAAGATCAACACGTCAGAGAGCCAATGCGTGGAGCTTTCCAGCAAGATTGCGTGTCAAAGTTCATGCGCAATGTACCTTGCTTTGCGCTGCAGTGCAGCCTTGTCACGGCGCGTCGTGAACACTTTCGCTTATGGCTGCAACTCAGCCGCGTTACAGAGGTATTCAAAGCTTGCTTGCACAGCAGTATTGAAGGTTGCCTTGAGGGTTGTATTGACATGCTTGCTTGCATTAGTGTGTAAACTTCTGGGCTTGGTGCAGAGCTTGCGGCCCCGTTTACTCTTTTCGTTGACCATAAGCGTTGACCTAATGAAGCCAGGACTCAAACACCTGCTCACTGATCTGTACAGTGAACAACGGATCAAGCAATGCTGTGACAGAACGACACCTCGGAATGACTTTGTGAATATCGTAGCTCGAGCTAGGCAACCGGGTCCGACTTTGCCTGTACAATCACGAGCGTGTACTGCGATGAAGTCGCTTCTTGGCCTGAAGGCAAAAGCCCAAACAGCGGTAAACCAATTTTGCATCTGCTACGGCCTCTTCTGAATCATGCAAGCTGGTCTCTGCATCTGCAGAGGGCCACTGCCGTCAGCTGCAAGTTGCCCAATGTTGCGATCTTGATTCTTGTTTTCCAAGCCTGCACGTGAAATTGCAGATACAAGAGCAGTTCGATCGCACCTCAGCTCAGCATAAACAAAGGCCTCAGTTTGGGAGTCAGCCTGGCCAAGATCAGTCGGAGGCAAACTCTGGCGGTAAGGCACTCAGATCAGTCCTGCCTTACCCTTCTGCACCACCTTAGTCACCACTGCGTCAATCAAAGACTTGAACATGATGTGCTGCTTACTGTTCAGGAGCACTTGATTCAAGAGCTTTGTCTTCAGAATCTGGTAAGTCCTGGTCAATCACTCACAGCTATGCTATGCCGCTCTTTCTGCTTTCCAGTATATTGGAGATGATGCCAACACACAGCTTTACACCACGCAGGAGGTTCCCATGCAGAGAAGAAAGCTGCTGTTGATCCAATCATTCAGCAGCTGCTGAAGAACGCAAGGAGTGAAGCTGTCCGACAAGAGTTTCTATCGATGCCACAAGGGGAGTACATGTCCAAGCACAGCATCGAAGTGTTGGTGAGTGTTTAGGGCCACTGCAACACCATTTTTTGGCATGTGAAGACCTGGAATTCACTAGCGCCCTTCTGCGTTTAAAGTACAGAGCATGTGTCTGCATTGCAAGAAAGTTGTATCGCACATGCACATTACACACAGTGTTACAAACCATCAGTCCCAAAAGCACTGTAGTCTGCATTGTGTTCTGTCCATCAGGCTTAAAATCTTGCCTCCAAAGGGCTGCACACAACTCTTGCATCTAAACTGCACCTGTTTGCACTGCTGACAATGCATGCACTCACCTGTTGCAATGCTCATCCATTCATTCCATAAGATGCATGCCTTCCCCTTAAACAGCTAACATACAGTATGGAGAAGCTCCCCCCCTGCTTAGACAGTCAGCATGAAATACCCCAGTGCAATCTGACTTACATCACCACACACCCAGGACCATAATTGTTTCGCTGTCGCACGCGGCAGAAGTCACAATTGACTCATTTTCCATCTCATCTGGGGTGTGGAGCTAGTTGTGACTCATCAGACATCCTGGCTGGAAAGCACAGACTCAGTGAGTGACACATGATGCAGGTCGGCACCTACAATGTGAATGGACGTCGCCCGCCTGCCGACCTGGACCTACGCCCATGGCTTGACATGTCCAACCACACGGCAGACATTGTGGCAGTTGGCTTCCAGGAGGTGGTGCCCTTGAATGCTGGCAACGTGGTTATGGGTAGGCTCCAAACCTGAAACCCTAAATACTAAACCTTAAATCCTAGGCCCTCTGAACTCACTTCAAGTCTGCCTTTGCACCTGACTTGACATCATGCAGAGGTGTTGGCAACGTTGTCCTGGGTAGGCTCCCTCAACCCACTTCAAGCCTGAAAATAAAAGAAAGGACTACACCTTTTGGCAACAATTTAATACGAGGCCAAGTATTATACTGGGCTGCCCAGTACTTCAAGCCTGCCTTTGCACCTGGATTGACATCATGCAAAGCTGATGAGACTCTGCTGCGAGTCATCAGAGACTTGTTTGCTTACTCAAGCATGTGATCTCACCCTCTCGGTGTCTCTGTCCTGGTGCTACTGCCAGCCAACAGAGACTCTGTAGCGGCACGCGCTGTCATTGCCTGTAATGATTGTCCTGTTGGTACAAGTTTTCACCGAGTAGTCGGGTATGTCTTCTGCCTGATCTCATCACTTTGGTATTGACAACCCCATGCCATTCAGATGCTGCCCCATCTCAATCAATCGATTTGCATTTCCTGTCTTTATGACTCATCACGGGAGTCAATAGACAATCATTGGGAAAATGCTGAGAATGCTGAGTTTGAATGAAGCAAGGCACTCAAAGCTGTCCTGGTTTGTGCACCCTGCGCACTGTCAATGTCAATCAATCAACCGATTGATCGTTAGACAAATGTTCTGGGGGGTAGCTGGGACCAATAGACCGCAAACTCAGTTTAGTGAATTCAGCACAGTCAAATTGTGTGCATGCTATCATAAGCCAGCTGTGGTGTGTGTCCCCAGAGATAGTAGCTCTAATGGTTGCTGGCAATTGCCCAGCAAGGCCAACTCACATGGTCCAACGCTCAATGGTGTGAAGATGAGCAACTCACTGGTTTCTGCCCTTCTGTGTAGGTGGTGGCCTTGAAGCAGGGTCTGTTTGGGACATGCACATTGACAGAGCGCTGAACAACCCTGTCAGGTACTGTGAGCTGACTTGCCATCTGTACACATCTGTCTTTCTTGTTCCTTCCCTCCCTTCCCCTGCTTTGTCCTGCCCTGACCTGTCCTTCCCTGACCTGCCCTGCCCTGCCCTGCCCTGCCCTGCCCTGCCCTGCCCTGCCCTGCCCTGCCCTGCCCTGCCCTGCCCTGCTCACCCCTCCCCTCCCTGCCCTTCTGCAGCTTCCTCTATAGTTTGCCTGCACAACAACTGCATCAACTGTGTCAGGTTATCACAACATACACATTCCAGTCTGACGCTGCACCATATCAGCCAAAGTGCCCTCATAAGTGTCCATGCAACCTGAGTTCTTCTTAGTATGGCCCTAGGCATTAGTTGGTGACAGAAACCGATGACAGAAAGGGTTGTTTTGGCACCAGTATCTGAGTTTTTCGCTGCAACACAGTTACTCCAGCTGTTTGTTTGCGTCATGCGCATTCCTTTGTGTGCGCTGTTGCTGATGCATGGCACTGAACACTGATCATATCCTCACCATGCCCTGCACACGGTTTGAACTTTGAGCTTCAAGGACAGATGTTCAAGAAAATAACTTCGGACACAGGATTTTGGAAAGATCACAAGAGACCAATCGTTTTGCTCATGGATAGTTTGTTTGCAATGTGATATCTGCTGTTTCAGCTCTCCTGTGAAGCCACGGTCAGCAGGCAACATCAATTGTGTTGCTCGTGGGTAATATGTTTGCGATGTGATGGCTGTTGTTGCAGCTCTCCTGTGAAGCCAGGCTCAGCAAGCAGCACTGTGGAGCAGTCCCCTGCCAGCACTGGCAAGATTAACTGTTTTGCTCATGAAAAAATGTTTGCAACGTGAATTCTGCTGTCGCAGCTCTCCTGTGAAGCCAGGGTCAGCAGGCAGTACTGTGGAGCAGTCCCCTGCCAGCACTGGCAAGCTCATCCCTGAAGACTCAGCAGGTGATGCTCTCATTCAATCGTTCATTTCATTTTCATCTTATACCTTATAGCCTGGGATGTGGAGCCATTTGTGACTCATCAGACATCCTGGCTTGAAAGCACTGCTCTTCAGCAGTCACAGCTCTCTGCCAGCATTGGCATAACCAGTTGAATGTGGCATGCTCATTCATGATGCTGCCATGTTCATCGTGACACACGTCATGATACATCAATGCCTGTAGTTATTGGTGCATGTGTATACACCCTCACATTTCAAGGCAAGTCTGAGAAACTGGCTCGACGTGTAGCCTGAACATCTGGTTGCTGGTGGCTGAATCAGAGATGCATGTCATTGACATCAACTCGCTCTGCAACTTCGGTGCTGACTTTCAAGGCATGAACATTCATCCAGAACATCTCAATACAGCACCCGAGCCATACCAAGAGGAGTATACTCCGTCTCAGCCGCCACAGCTATTCTTGACTGCTCGTCATGATGTTACTTGTCCCTGGGTGTTTGATCAAGGGTTGAGTGGAAGAGTGAGAAAATTGAGTGAGATGAATGAGTGAGCATTTGCAGACTGGGAGGAGGAGGATGATGACAATGCTGCAGACAAAAAATCAACAGCCTCCGCTGATGTGGCAGGCAGGACGCCTTCTGCTGCTTTGCCTTCTGGGCAGGATGCGGCCAACGTTTTTGTCCAGGTGACATTTTGCCTCTGGTGCTGACAAGCAGGTCTAGTTGCTGCTGGCTGGTCTTGTCTCCATCTTGCAAACTTACACTGAACAAAGGAATATAACTTGATGCAAGCAAGAGATTTTCTTTATGTTTTCCTTAATTTTGGAGAAAATACTTTCTGTATCTCTTGTTCTTTATTCTGTTTATCTTCTGTAGTCTGTTTTTTCTATTTTAAAAGCGATGACTCCTTATATGAAGCTTCTGTGTGTACAGCCGTGCGTGCTCAAGCTCTTCAGGGTGACTCTGCTGCATGCCAGTTGTAAGAACTTGTGCAAATGACAGCGAATCTGGCTAAGGTTTTGGGTTGGGGGTAAAAGGCTTAGTCTTCATTGCGGCTGACAGACTCTCTTGCTGGATGTGGGATTGCCTTGATGGTTGGGAGCTGTGGTCAATGGTCATAGCTCCAGGCTGCCGCCTTGGGAGGCTCCCGTTTTGATTGCTAAAAAGCGTTTTTTCTTTTTCTTTTCTTGTTCTTTTCTGATGGTTGGGATGCAATGTCACTGCGGTCTTCTAGGTACCAGAGTCAAGTTATGCCACGGGCATTGTCTGCTGCCCTGCTGTGAGTTTGCCTTGTACCTTTGAGTTGCATCTCCAGTGGACCTGGAACATCTCCAGAGTGTAGCAACGCATTTTTACTGTCCCCAAACGTTTCCGAGTTTAGAATTCTAGTGTAGGAATGACGTTTCTGAATTAGTAGACATTTTGAGATCAAGAAGAGCCATGGTCTCAGCTCTGGGCTGTTGCCTCAGCAGGCTCTTGTCTTGCTTGCAACAAGATTTGGAGTGTACTTTACTTCTCTTCGACAGACAAAAGACAAATGGGTGCTGAGACAAAGTGCAGCGCCTTGACCTGATGTGAACAGCAATGCTGGTGTAGGTAGCAGCCAAGCAGATGGTGGGGGTGTATCTGTCTGTGTGGGTGCGCAGGGGGGTCCTGCCCCATGTGCGAGGGGTCCAGGTGACATCAGTGGGCACAGGCATGATGGGGTACCTGGGTAATAAAGGTAACTGCCCTCAGCCTTTCTCAACATATGATCGTGCTTTACTGGTAACTGTGTAAGCAAGCTGGTGTTGAGTAGCTGTCTTGGTCAGTGTTGCTCCATGATATATATGCTGCTGGAGTCAGTATCCCAAGGGTTCATGCCTGATCAATGAGAGGCACAGGCCTCCAGCAAGCTACCATACCTCCTACATGCACATGTCTTACAGATCAAGTCAACAATAATTTTGATCACAGCAGCAGCAGCAGCAGCAGCATGGAGCCATGCAGCTTTTCAGTTTCTTTGAGGCTGTGACAGATGCAAAGACAGCAGATGGGAACTGAAAGCAGCAGGCTGCTGATCACTTCATTGTGTAGGTGCTGTGGCAGCTCGCTTGAGGATGTATGCCTCAGGTGGCTGCTGATCATTCTGCTGTGCATGTGCTATGGCAGCTTTGACCACAGAGCTGGAAGTTGAAAGCAGCAGGCTGCTGATCACTCTCTTGTGCAGGTGCTGTGGCAACACGCTTGAGGGTGTTTGACTCAGGCATCTACTGAAGCTTCTGCATGTGCATGTGCTGTGGCCGCCTTAGTCACTGAGCTGGGAACTGAAAGCAGCAGGCTACTGATGCTGCTCTGTTATGTAGGTGCTGTGGCACCATGTGGGAAGCTTTTTGTCGCAGACATCTGCTGACCTTTCTGCTGTAGCAGCCTCAATCACTAAGCTGGGCATTGCAAGCAGCAGGCTGGTGACCATTATGTTGTGCAGGTGCTGTGGCAGCACGCTTTAGGTATTATGACTCACACAGCTGCTGATTATTCTGCTGTGCATGTGCTGAGGCAGCTTTGACCACAGAGCTGGAAATCAAACGCAGCAGGTTGCTGATGCCACTCTGTTGTGCAGATGCTGTGGCAGCCTTGATCACTAAGCTGGGCACTGAAAGCAGCAAGCAGCTGATGCCGCTCTGTTGTGTAGGTGCGGTGGCAGCACGTTTGAGGGTGTATGACTCAGGCATCTGCTTCGTCTGTTCCCACCTGTCATCAGGAGAGAACGAAGGAGATGAGCTCAAGCGCAACTACGACTACTCAGAGATTGTGAGGAGGGGTCAGTTCCCGCCGGATTCAGCAGTGCTTGACCCTGAGACCTCCATCAGTGCGTACTGGCGCTGACAGTACCTTACAGGTGACTAATCCACAACCCCTGGGATCAGACATTATGACCATGTGCGCACTGTCAGACTAGGTCAGTCGCATACAGATAGCTGCGGACCCCCCTGAGTCATCTCTGACCCGCCCCGTCTGGTGCTGTACCTCACAAGTGACAACCCATATGCACACTGCCAGCAGAGATCAGTTGTGTCCAGATAGCTGTGACCCTCTCCCGCCCCCGCCCCCCCCCCCTTGAGCCATCTCTGGCCACCCCCTGCTGCTGCTGCTGCTGCTGCCTATTGTAGGCTTGAGGGTTTGACAAGGGCTCAGGGTAAGGGGCGGGCCAATGAGGCTCAATGGGAACTTTGAACCCAATGCACATGGGTAAAGTTGAGTTTGCAGTAGCCAATGCAATAGGCAGACTGACCCAACTGTGCCCTTCCAAGTGTAGGCATCAGGTGATGGCAGGGGCCCAGGGCAATGGGGCAGCCAGAGGGGCTTACTGGAGAATGAGCATGCCGTTTGGATGGGTGATCTCAACTACCGACTTACCATATCTGATGATAAGGTGCATCACTTCACTTCCCTACCTTGCCGCCTCGCCTTGCCTTGACTTGCCCTGCCATGCCCTGCCATGCCTTCCCTTCCCTTCCCTTCCCTTCCCTTCCCTTCCCTTCCCTAACTTCACTTCAGTATACCTTGCCTGTTTTGCCTTGCCTTGACACTATTGGGGAAGATGACAGAGCTGCTGACATACATGTTGTCACTTCATCTAATGGTCATAGGGGCTTACTCAATGCAGGCTCGCAGTCTGATCAAAGAGTTAAAGCTGGACAAGCTGGTGGAAATCGGTCTCTTAAATTGCAGCGTCAACAAAGTTGGTAACTTGAATACTGTGTTCAGGCTCTAGTCTGACCAAGGAATAGTCCAGCTGGCAAAAATTGGTGTCTCGTTTGACAAAGATGACAAAGCTGCTGACATACACATTGTTGATTGTTCAATTATTAATCATAGTTCATTCACTGACTTATTCAATGCAGGCTCGCAGTCTGATCAAGGAGTCAAGGCTGGATAAGCTATTGGAGGCGGATGAGCTGATCCGCATGGTGCACGATGGCCGCTCCTTTGCCGGCTGGACTGAGGGCCACATCTCCTTCCCTCCCACCTTCAAGTGAGTCTGCAACACATGTGCTTGCAGCACGTCATTCTTCACAATACCTTTGCATGCTTCAATGCATGATGGCCGCCCCTTTGCATACGTCAATGCATGATGGCCAGTCTTTGCCAATTGGACTGAAGGCCACATTTCCTTTCCCCCCACCTTCAAGTGAGCCTGCAACACACGTGTGCAGAGCACATCATTCTTCACAATACCTTTGCATACTTCCATGCATGATGGCTGCTCCTTTGCCAATTGGACTGAGGACCACATTTCCTTTTCCCCCACCTGCAAGTCAGCCTGCAACACATGACTGCTGACCAGTACATTCTCCTCACTAATTGGTAACAATACTGCATATTCCAGCGCATAACAATGATAGTAACAATATTCATGTCGCACAAGCTCCACGTTCCAGAATTCAATGCAGATACGTGTACTTATCAGCATGATCGGATGATACGTTCCAGATTGTACATCAACCAGATTGTACATCAACCATGCATGATGTACCATGCTTAGATCTTAGTTGGTGTATGCATAAATATTTTAGGATAAGTACTTTTACATACAACAACCAATGTCTGAGCATGGTACATCATGCATAGTTGATGTACAATCTGGAACGTAGCATTCCATCATGCTGATAAGTATGCATATACATGTGTATACAAGTAGTATGCACATTCTTTATATAATGAGGCTTGCCACAGTCGTTGCACAGGCAAAACCCCTGGCTGCATAGCAGATTCAACTCATTGCTACTGCCTTGCAGTTGCCACTGTGCGTACAGGGATCATGTACCAGAACCTACCTAGCTTTTGCTGGCAGAGGTTTTGAATCATCTAGATGTTGACCGACCTATATGCTGTGACTGCTCAAGGGGACAGGGTGTTTTACCCCACAAGTAGCTCAGCTTGTGCCAGGGATCTGATGCAGACGCAACCTGAACACCAGTTACAGGCCTACACAGCATCGTATCAAATATGGTTTGTGACTGTCATACACATCAGTGATACAGGTTCGATATGGTTTGTGACTGTCATAAGCACAAGTGATACAGGTTCAATATGGTTTGTGACTGTGAGAGTGTTGCAGGTTCAAGAGGGGTACAAGCCAGTACCTGGGAATGGATGAAGAGGATGAGTCAGACCAGACAGAGCATGCCAGCAGTCCAGACAAAGCACAGGTGGGTTGGTGGGTGTGCATGTGTGTGCGTGCCTGCATGTGTGCGTGCGTGACAGTGTGTGTCTGTGGCAGTCCAGACAAAGCACAGGTGGGTGGGTGTGTGTGTGCCTATGTCTGTGCTTGTGCGGACAATTACGAACAAGCACAGACATAGGCACACTGTCTGCACAATGTGCTGGTGCACGCGTTTGTTTGTCTGTGCATGTGCATGTGCATGTCATGCTGCAAGGTCTTTGCATATTGTGTCATGTGCTATCAATGACTAATCATTGTGCTGTCACAACTGGGGCTGACATCCCTGTCGGACTGAAAGGGATGTCTGTCTGTCTGTCTGAGACAGTTTGTCTGTCTTTCAGTTTGTCTGTGGGCTGAAATGTCTGAGTTTTGAGAGCAGTCTCATACACCTCATCCTCAGGCTTGTCTTCAGTCGTGGCCAAAAACAAACACATTCTCCTTGGAAGTTATGCAGATCAGTTCTCTGTGTTGCTGGCTGTAGAACCCACCACAGAAGGAGAAGAAGCGCACACCTGCCTGGACAGACAGAGTCCTGTACAAGTCTCCTGGTGGAGCCGCCAAGCAGACGCACTACTCCAGCGCTAACCTGCTGGTCTCAGACCACAAGCCTGTCTCATCAAAGCTGACCCTCACGGTGAGGATTCTTGATGTCATGACTACAGGATTATTAAGATTCATACTGCCTGTGTTTGGTAGCCCATTTGCTTATTTTGGTTTTTCTTCTGTCCGTTCATTCATCCATTTGTCCATTCATCTGTCCATGCATTTGCTGTGCTGTGCTGTGCTGTGCTGTGCTGTGCTGTGCTGTGCTGTGCTGTGCTGTGCAAAAGATGCATGCTGCATGAATGATGGCTCCAATGGATGAAGGACCGAACAGGAACTGAGCGGAAGAGGCATGATTGAGTGAGAAATTGATTCAATGAATGTGAATCAAGAGTGCTATCTGTTACCCTGATGATTATTATGTTTCAATTTTTCAGACTGCTGGTTTAATGGTCGTGGTTGGCCCCAAGACTTCAAAATCAAATGAATGAATGAATGATGTGTGTTTGGTTTTGTGCAGGTGCGTGAGTATGTGCGAGATGTGGTGGAGGCTGCCGTGGACACGGCTCGCCGCACTGTGGATGCAAGGGAGATGGCTGCAATGCCAAGGTTAGCATGCCTGCCTGCTGCACAGTCTCACAGCTCTTTTCAGTCCCAAAACGTGTGTATTTTCACAGCATTGTTCATCCTACAATGGCGATCTAAACTCAGAAATGCCAGGGGAGAGTGACAGCGCGTTTCTGTCTCGAAGAGATGGACTTGTACCTCTGTTCAATTACAAAACAAATACCTCATTCAGAAACATCTATTCTACAGTGCAAGTTCAACCTCAGAAACGTGTCAGCTATGAGTTGGAGCCCACTAGTGCAGGGGTTGCTGAAGCACACCATGGTCGAAGAATGAGCACCTGACGCATGCATAAGCAAGCTGCTTCCAGCTACTCGTGTTTGCTATGCACCTCGCTCATGCACGAGCACACTCTTAGCAGGAATGCCTGTCGTATTGTGTCAAGGTTGGGTGAGAATCCACCAACGCAGAGATGTACAAAGCCTCCAGTTGATGCCAAGAGGAGAAAATGCACCTCTCTCATGCATACGCACGCTCCTTTTGGTAATCTCCATGTCTCATATCAGGAGCGAGCTGGAACCCACCAGTGCAGAGAAAAGTGCAGCCTTCTACCTCAAATGAAGAACACGCACCTGACTCATGCAAAACAACAGTCTCTCCAGCATGTGAAGTAGATGCAGCCTCTCACGCTCAAGAACAGGGCACCTCACTCAAGCATGTACACATTGTTGTCTGTGTGTCCCGTCAGGTGTGAGCTAGAACCCACCAGTGCAGAGATAGGCGAGGCCTTTTACGGTCAGGAGAAGAAGGTGCACCTCATTCTACGTAACATTGGCCAGGTGACCGCCAACTTCCAGTTCATGCCCCTCCCGGGTGCCATGTTTGGGGATGACAGGGACAAGAACTTCCGGACTGCTCCCAGATGGGCAACGATAGAGCCTGAACAGGTGAGGGCTTCAACAGGGTCCTGGGCAGGGGCCATTGCATGTCAACAGCTTGCCCTGTAGCCAAGTTGGCCTATTCTTTGTATGAGATTGTTTGGACAGGCCAAACTGCTGGTACTGATGTGGTTTGACTATGTATACTGACAATTGTCTGACAACATCAAAGACAAGAACTTCCGGACTGCGCCTTGATGGGCAACGATAGAGCCTAAACAGGTGAGGGCTTTGACAGGGGGTAGGGCCAGGAAAGAATGCTTTTTCTTATGAATAAAAGAATATATCAATTTTTAATTTCTTGTTTTTTCAAATGTGTACAAGATTTCACAGATTTCAAGGGGGGGGGGGGCTGGGCAGCCCGGTACAACACTTGGCTTCTCATTCAATTGATGCCGAAAGGTGTACTCTTTTTTGGTCTTCACCAGGGCTGGGGGCGTTGCATGTCAACAGCTTGCCCTGTAGCCAACTTGCTCCATACGAGGGCAGGAGCCATTGCACGTCATCAGCTTGTCATGCCAAACTGTTGGTACTGATGATTGCTGATCAGGGTCCTGACAATTTCAGCATATCTGGTTGGCTAAAAAATGTAAATTGTCCTCTCACTCCTCCTCCTCCTGACTTCCCAAGTTGCCCAACACCCAACTTGCAGCTGCTGTGTCCAGTCTGAGGTGATGTCATGGGTGCAGGGTGTGATAGGCAAGTACAATGTGTCATGATAGCCCTTCTGAGCGTGATGTTTTGGGTGCAGGGTTGATAGAGCCCAGCAGTGGGCAGGAGGTGCTGATGACCATCTGCATGAATGCTCAGCTTCTGCAATCTGATGCTCTGCTTTTGAGAATGCAGGGTGTGATAGACAACTACAATATGTCCTGATAGCCCTTCTGAGCATTATGGTATGGGCACAGGGTGTGATAGAGCCTGGCAGTGGGCAGGAGGTGCTGATGACCATCTGGACCAAACCTCAGATTGCCATTTGATGCTGCCATTTGGTGCTCTTCTTTTGAGGTTGCAGGGTGCGGTAGCCTCTGTTGGCAGGCAGAATACCCCAATGACCAAACGATTCCAACGTGTGCTGCCCTTCTGAGCATGATGTTATGGGTGCAGGGTGTGATAGAGCCGGGCAGTGGGCTGCAGGTGCTGATGACCATCTGCATGAATGCTCAGCCTTCTGCAGGCTGATGCTCTGCTTTTGAGAATGCAGGGTGTGATAGACAACTACAATATGTCCCGACAGCCCATGTGAGCATGATGTCATGGGTGCAGGGGGTGATAGAGCCCAGCAGTGGGCAGGAGGTGCTGATGACCATCTGCATGAAATCTCAGCATTCTGCAACTTCAAGCTCGTCTTTCTAGGTTGCAGGGTGTGATAGCCTCTGTTAGCAGGCAGGATATGCTGGTGGCTGTATGACAACAACATATTGGGCCCTACATGTCATCAGTGCAGGTGTGATAGAGCCTGGCAAGGGGCAAGAGCTACTGATGACCATCTGATCACAACATGTCCTGATAGCCTTTCTGAGCATCATTTTTAGGGTGTTATGGGGTGCAGGGTGTAATAGAGCCAGGCAGTGGGCAGGAGGTGCTGATGACCATCTGATCAAAACACGTCCTGATAGACTTTCTGAGCATCATGTTAAGGGTGTTATGGGGTGCAGGGTGTGATAGAGCCAGGCAGTGGGCAGGAGGTGCTGATGACCATCTGGATAAAATCTCAGAATTTTGCCACTTGATGCTCTTCTTTTGAGGTTGCAGGGCGTGATAGCCTGTGTCAGCAGGCAGGATATGCTGGTGGCTATATGACAACAACATATTGGGCCCTTCATGTCATCGGTGCAGGTGTGCTAGAGCCTGGCAAGCGGCAAGAGCTACTGATGACCATCTGATCACAACATGTCCTGGTAGCCTTTCTGAGCATCATGTCAAGGGTGTTCTGGGGTGCAGGGTGTAACAGAGCCAGGCAGTGGGCAGGAGGTGCTGATGACCATCTGATCACAATATGTTCTGATGGCCCTTCCGAGCATCATGTTATAGGTGCAGGAGGTGCTGATGACCATATGATTCCACAGTGTGCTGCCCTTCTGAGCGTGATGTTATGGGTGCAGGGTGTGATAGAGCCAGGCAGTGGGCAGGAGGTGCTGATGACCATCTGATCAAAACATGTCCTGATAGCCTTTCTGAGCATCATGTTTAGGGTGTTATGGGTGCAGGGTGTGATAGAGCCAGGCAGTGGGCAGGAGGTGCTGATGACCATATGGATCAATGGAGGCATCAAGGGCACCGCCCAGCTAGCTGCAGCCAAACCGGTATGTCTGCAGCCCCTTCTGTCATGATAAGTCCAGCAATGAAGCAAGCAAGCAAAAGGCCACAAAGCAAGCAAGCCAACACAAGTCTTGGCTCTGCATGGAACCATGACAGACTTGTGTCGGCTGCTTGCTTTATGGTCTTTTGCTTGCTTGATTGCTTGACTTGATCAGTCAGAACACATAAGGGTTTAGGGCTTAACTGTAAACCCATTGCTTTGTTTTAGGATTGAAAAGAGCTTCCTGTGTGCAGGATTGTAAACTAGAGGCAATCCTGGTGCTGAGAATACAAGATGGGAATGACATCTTTGTCAGCGTGGGCGGCAAGTACCATCCCTCCTTCTTTGGGGTGGCCTTGCAGCGCTTATCTACCCTGCCCAGGTAGGGCCGCGCGCCTCCTCTTTTGTGTGTCCTATACCCTTTCAATGCACTGGTGTAAGCAACTAGCCGTTATGCTTACGGTAGCCTCACTTGCTGCTTAGTCATGCTATGGTCCTGCATGTGACAATTCACATGCACCTGTACAGATTACTTGCCGGTACAGCTCAACATTGTCAAAAGATTTGTAATTGGGACTGCAGAGCTGGCATAAATGCATTTTTGTATCAAATACAATTTATGTTCACCCTCTCTGGCTCATGATGTGCTGAGTATGTGCGTAGTCAGTCTTGTCTCTCCAGAGCACTCTATTGTGAGCATTCTACAAGGTTCAACCTACAAGTGTGTGCATGCGTGTGTGCGCGTGCGTGCGTGCGTGCGTGCGTGCGTGACATTGAGTTTGAGTTTGTAGGCTTGCTGACAGAGCAGCTACAGTCAGCTGAATCAAGGAAGCTAATGACAGGTTTGGTCCAGAGTCTCTGCTGCTGTCCAGAGCCTCAGGTGTGGAACACATACAGTGACAGCTGCACATCTCACTGTTTTTGTTTCAGGCTTGAGGCTCTTGATAGCAGCAGAAACGCTGCACCAAACCTGTTGCCAGCTGCTTTGTGGTCGTCAAAGGAGGCTCATGCCGAGTTTGATGCAGCCAGAAATTCGCTAAGGGGGGGCAAAAAACTTGCCACAAGTCCTGTCGTGCCCTGCAGCTTGCTGTCATGCCCTGCAGCCGTTACAACAAGCTCTTGCACACCCTGTATTCCTGCAGCCTGACTTCTTGGCACAGCAAGACCAGCTTGCACAGCAACCTCAGCGTGCACAGCACGCTCAGCAGGCACAGCACGCTCAGCAGGCACAACATGGCAGAGCACCCCTTGAAGCAGAAGATGGCACGTGACGGCAAAACTGTACACTGTTGCACTGATCAAACATTCTCTGTCTTTCCAGGCAGAGAAAAAGAGATCACAATTGTTTGGTGTTGCTTTTGCCAGCCCACCAGACTGAAAGTCTTTGTTTCCATCTAAGTTTGCGCTTATTTGTTTTTGTGACAGGAGAGTGGGAAAAAGTAAATTTGCAGGAAGTGATGTGACTACAGGCTTTGCAAAACTCTGCACTATAGCTATATAAGATAACATAATGAAATGCAATGTAAAGTAGGTCAAGTTCAGTGCATATACTTACGAATGATAACATAACCATATAAAAGTCAGCCAAAAGAACAGTATTGTACTCGATATGCAGGCCGCTGGTTCCCATGACGTCAGACATGTCTCAGCATGACAGCGGTCTGCGCGTCAGTACAGCCCGCAGTTCTGAAGCCGTTGACAAGGCAGCAGAAGAGGAGCAACCAGGTTCTGCTGTCTTCTACAGCCCCTCTGCCAGTCAAGATGCCAGTCCTGCCAGTAAGTCTGCCTTTCGCATTGTGCCCTCTGCCAGTCAGTCTGCCTTTCTCATTATGCCCTTCGCCAGTCAAGATGCCAGCCCTGCCAGTAAGTCTGCCTTTCGCATTATGCCCTTCAAGGCATCTCATGCCTTTCAGCCTGCCAGTAAGTCCGCCTTTTGCATTGTGCCCTTCAAGGCACCTCATTGCCTTTCTGAAAGGCAGACTTGCTAAAGCCAGCCAGCGAGCCCTCTGGGGGGTGCCCTTGAGGGCTTTTGTGCCTCCCTGTGACACAAGTCAAAGCTGGATACTGGCTGGTTGTATTTAACAACTAACACTGTTGACTGTCAGACCTATTGTTGTTTGCACAACCAGGCATGTGAGTGTCATCAACAATCAAGGCCGGCTGGTGTGGGAGGCACTGATGTTGTTGCAAATGCACTCATGACCAGTGCTCATTTGATGTTGAGTTCTGCTAGTAAGCTGCTTTGCAAAGATTACCTTTCAAAATCTGCCTTTCAATTTCTGCCTGCAAGGCTGCCATTTGTGGTCTGCCTTTCAACTTCTGCCTTTCAGTTTCTGTGAGCAAGGGCGCCATTCATTGTGTGCCTTTTGACTTCTGCATTACAATCTGTATCAGCAAGGATGCCAATCTTTGCCCTTTACACTTTACAACTGGAGGATGTTCTTCTTCTTCTCCACCATGTCTTGCCAGCAAGCCTGCAATTGACAAATGCAGGCACAGCGCATCACTCTCCAGATCACTCAGATGCACACACTCACCTCTCAAGACACCAACCCAATTCCCCCTCCCATTCAGCCACCCCATCAGCCACCGACCCCAACCCCGGTCAGCAACCAGCATCAGATCAGCCAGATGATCCTGCTCATCTCACAGCACCACAGGCTCAACCCCATGACTCAACGGGTGAGTCAACAGCAGCCAGTCATGTGCCCCCTGAGCTCAGGGCTGTTACAGCTTACCTAAGGGACAAAGGGCGGTTGCGCACACCAGGCCTGTTTGTGAACAGCGCTGATGCAGCCATGCTGTGGGCAATGCATCAGCCTGCCGAGGTGGGTACCCCAGATAACAACAGGGAGCCCAAGAGTGGGTGTGCCTTGGCTGTGAGGCAAGTCAGGGAAGCTCTGGATCGCGGTAAAGAGGTACACAAACACATCTACTTTTACTGTCACATATATTCTATCCGTCACATGTGTTCTTACTGTCACATCTATTCTTACCGTCACATGTATTCTTACCGTCACAGCGCCTGGCTGTACTGTTCACAAATCCATGTAAGGCTAATCAAGCATTACCAGTCAATACAACATGTCCTTCCCGGAGAGTATGGAGTTTCTTTTTTACGGCCAATTGTCTGCTTGTTTTGGCATCTTCTGCATGGGCAATGGCATGCTAGTCTGACTACATTCATTGTCAGAGTACATGACCAGGAATAGGTGCATATCATGCGCTCAGGGCTGTATGCCAGTCATCAATGCCTGATGCACAGGTGCTGCATAGAACTCTGTGCTCATTGATGAGCAATTGTGATCCATGTATGGTTTGGCATCATCACGTCAAATTTGGGTTGCTGCAGATCCCAATCTGTCATTGTCCGTGAATGAATGGCATCATTCAAAAGATGTCAGCTGTTGCAGGCCCCTTTCAGCTGTGACCCTTGAGTGAAATGACATTTTGATTTGATCCTGATGGGCCTATTGTATAAGGCATACCCCAAAGGTTGCCAGCATAGATTACAAGTCCTGCTGAGGTTAAGGCCCTACTCCATGAGGGGGCATCCACTCTAGTGTTGAGTGAAATGACATCAGCAAGTAAATGTGTGTGCTGTTGCAGGTTCCTGCCAGTAGCAGTGCACATGACGTGGCAGCAACACTGCTGGCCTTCTTTGCCTCCCTACCCACCCCCTTCATGCCCCCTGCTGCCGCCCAAGTCTGTGATGTGTGCGTGCCCTCTGCCAGCGCTGCGTCCTCCCTCCTGGCTGACTCCTTATCTCCTGTGGAGTGGGCTGTCTTCAGACACATCTCAGGTCAGACTCAAGCTTTTGCATGTCATCTGAAGGGGAGGGAAAGAATATTTTCCACACACGCTCTCCATATATGACGGCAGCGCACAAATGGCCCAGTCTCTTTGTTTCATCTGAAGGCGCACTGTTGAGGTATATTTAGAGAACCTTTGTCGCATCCTGTTCTAGAAATAAGTATTTACAAACTTATGTTTGGTTCTTACAAGCAAACTGTGCCGGTCATTTGTACTCATGTACCATGTCTCAGACTATGCCTGTAATTTGCACCACACATACCTGATGCCTGTTGGCTAAGCCCACCATACTATCACTATCATCAGTGTTGATGTAATGCTTGAAGAGCTCAGTACTGCTGTAATGCTTGAAGACCAGGCTATGACCTTGCCCTGCAGCATCTGCAAGGCATCACTTACTGCACAGTGTGTTGTTCCTATTGGTACTGAACAGCTTGCTGCTGGTGCAGAGCTGTTGCAAGAGGCTTTGGCGCAGGACAACTCTGCAGCCAACGGCTTGACATCAGCAGGCCTGGCCGCTCTGTTTGCAGAGTCCTGGTTCCCTGGACTCACTCCTGGCTATGGAGCAGCAGGTCACTCACCAACACCTTTGTCTCGAATTGCCTTGAACAGCCTTGAAAAGCCTTAAAAAGCAGATTTGTCTTGTTGTCAGGCTAATGATCTGGTCTAAAAGAGGTGCTTGCAGCTGTTTTGCTCCATCATAGTCTTTGCCTTTGAAGCAGGTATTGCTTGTTTTGTTGCATCAGCTATGGTGGTTGTCTAGGTGGGTACTGGGTTACTTACAGTTTGCGCTTTTGCTTGTGTCCAGGCTTTTTGAACCGTGTTGTATTGATTTGTTGCTCAGGCTTGCTGATTTCCCTGCTACTGTCGAACGCAAAATGACTGAATTGGACGCCAGCAAGTCTTCCAATTCAGTCGTTTTGCATTCGACAGTGGCAGGCACATCAGCAAGCCTGAGCAATGGATCAGTATTACTGGCTTCAAACCTTTGATAGACCAAGAAGATTTTCAAAATCTGATTTTGTACCTGAGCATTCCCTGTAAGCCATGTTTGAGACTTGGGTTTCTGGGACAGTCCTGCTGGATCCAGATCCTCCTCAAGAGCCCGTGTTACACCGCCTGTTCAAAAGCTAATCAGGCCTGTAGCTTCAATGTGACATTGACAATAATAGAGCACCAGGTCAATGCCAGGATGCGTACTTAGATCTTGTGCTGTTTTAATTGCAGGGCAAAATCTAAAACCTGAGGATGTGGCAGAACTACAGCGGATGGCAGAGAATGTGGGGCTAATCGCTGATAGACGAGCAGCATTTGTGGCATTGTTTCTTGACCCTGACGAGTCACCATTGTGACGCTTGTTGTAGCTGTTTTGTGCTGCTTAGTGCTCTTTGCAGATTGAAATACATCTGTCTACGGTGCCCACAGCCAATAGTGCATCTGCACAGCTGCTGGACCCTGGTGCCTTATGTTATTCGGCTCCTCAGCAGGCTGCCGGCGTTGATGCATTTCACTCATGTAGCATTTCTGATGCACTGCTCATTATGTCACTAGGCGTGCCTTCGGACACGCCACACGAGCCGTGCAAGTCTGCAAACAACTGTTGGCATGAAGCCACAAGATGTACGTCATCACAGCCACCGCAGCAGGCATTTTTACAAAGGTTCCCTGTGAGAAATGTCACAGCAGCCGAGGCTCATGTGAGCTGTACTTAAGTGTCACTCTGCCAATTTCGCTTGCCAAACTGCGTGTCAATACTGTTTTTCCAAATGTGGAAAGCGAATCTGCTGCTAGCAGAGCTGGTGTTCTGGGTATTCAACACATTGTATAGGTGTGGCCGCAAGATTCTTTTACTGTCAATGTGAAAGGCTCTCGATAGCATTAACATGAACATGCAACTGACCGTTGCAATGAGGCAGTCGGCTGGGGACACATCTGCCTTTGCTAAGACTTTACACTCCAGCTGTGTGACAGCCAGAACATAGCCAGGTCTTTTGCAGCACACATGCCATTGGTCATTTGCCACTATCGAAGCCTGTGAGTTCCGGATAAAACATGGGGACCAGCAAATTATATGCAAATCTATTGCATACTGTGAGCACGAAATCAAATCAACCTAAACGCATGACGTACTGTTTTACATACTGGCCCTACTCAACACAACCTGGGGATACAAAACGGGGAGAGCTGCTATTGTATAGAGCAGTTGGCCCCTGCAGCACCACCACTGTTGCCAGACAGTCCAGGGATGCCCAGACCACCAAGAGAACCTAGATTCCCCAACCCTGCAGGCAGCTGGGGTTGACCCTGGGCATCAAACTGCAACCCAGGGGCCATCTCATCAACAATCTCTTGAGGGGGCTGCCCACAAGCTTGCATCTGCAGTCACCATCAGCACAGTTGCTCAAATGCTCTGTTCAATCCCAACATGTCTGTTTTAATTCAAAAACGTCATCCCTACACTGGAAATCTAGACTCAGAGAAGTCTGGGGACAACAAAAACGCGTTTCTACATTGTGGAGATGTTTTTGTTGCAATCACGGCAAGGTGGGCTAGGTACTGAAAGAACAAGCGCCAATGACATTCTTTAGGATGACTAGAATTGCTAATTATTTCTTTTTATGATATGAAGTGACTCAAAAACATCCAAGCAAAAGGTGTGCCACTGATGTGTCATGACTGGTATAGACTACACATGCGTTGTTTGTGTTGCTACATGGAAACAAAAGTCTCCAAACAAGCAAAGTGTTTGCACGAAGCAGACGTGTTCAAAGAGCAGGAATGATCAGGCAGCGCTCGAAAGCAATGGTATTGCAGAGGGTTGTACTGTACAAACCTGCTGCAGGAGGGTGATGAGCTTGGGGAAATTTTCTGGCTCTTGTTCATATAGCTGCGAGATCTGCTGGATGTGCTCAAACTGCTGACTGTACCTCTCCAGATCCTCGGGACTTAGCTTCTCCCTGTGCATGTCAAACAACACAAAAAACTGAAACAAGAATGTAATTCGAACCAAAAAAAGCAGAGAAATCAAAGGATTATTCGATTTTCTTAAAAAAGAATTAAGCCATGTCACAACAAGAAGTCGAGACACAAACCGGAACAGAGTGACAGCAATCTAGTGTACTTTGAGAGTCGGATGCCTGATAAGCGCTTTGCAGAAAAGTGGGTTCAGAGTCTGTGATTCACCCTCGTCTATCGACAGATCAACCATTGTTCTTGTACATGTGACGTTAATAGGGCAGTGTGCTCACCGAATGGAAGGACACACATACGCCAGGTGGGCGACAGGCAATAGACACGTTGGCCCATTGGATTGAAAGCAATTGAGCAAACGGCGACAAACATACCAGGCAGGACCAGAAAGTTACAGGTATGCAGTGCAGGCTGTAAGACCACCATTTGTATTGCTGAAAGAACAATGCCTAGCAATGCCTACCTTAAGCATTGCACAATCAGGTTCTGCAATAACCCTCCGCAGCACATTCTTTGGTATTCTCTGGCAAAGAACAGTAAGACGGAATGTTCAAATGAAAAAAAGACAAAGCTAAATGAATAGAATTGATAACAATAACAACAATAACATGCAAATACAGCCAGACCCAGGTGGTATACCTGTGATCAGCGAGCCACTGGGGGTATCTAGCCCCAATCTCCTGGATGGGTTGGTACAGTACATCCTTGGCCAGCAGCTGGTGCATTATCCCATCCACAAGCCCTGACATGTCCTCACTGGACCCCTCCTGACCCCCAGGCACCCCCCCTGTTGCTGCTTCCCCCAGTGCGCTCAGCTGCTCTGATAGCCTGCATGAACACATGCAAGGTTTGGGGTTTGGGGCTTGCACAGTGAATGGACGTGCGCAGTAAGTTGTCATTTGACAAGAAGCACATTGCTCAGCCTTGCACATGGGAAGATGCTTCTTGTCAGTTTGCAGGGAAAGTGCGTCGACATAGGGAAGGCTGTACCATAGGCCTATTCAGGCACAACATGCAGACTGTTTGTTGCAATTGCATAAGGGTACAAGTGCACATCCCGGTGTCGGTCAAAACCACCAATGCTGCACAACTGTCTTTTAGGCTGCTGGACGCTAAATTTCAAGTGCACATCAATTTCTCAGCTGAAGATGCTGTCCAATGACAAGGTACACAGTATTTCATACTTGTTCAGCATGTCGCTATTCAGTCCATCAGGGTCTAGGGGTCCCCCCTGTGCATTGGCCCCACCGTCAAAGGAGCTGGACTTGGCTGCCAGGGCCCTCAGGGTGGCTGCTAGGTCATGATCCCCCGGGATGGGGGGCTCTGCCATGGGGCGGTGGCTCTGCCCTTGACTCAAATCCACTGCAGCAGTAAAGCACAGTCAAAACATAGAACACAGTGACAGACGAATGATTTCACTGAGCTTTGCAGCTGACAGCTGGGATGAGGTCATCAGATTTGGGCCCATGGCAGCAACCCCAGTCCCTGATAATCACAACCCGGTTGTCAGCTGCATATCTCAATCACACCCTACCATTGCATATCATGGAGTGACACTGCTGATTACACAATGCAATTGCTGCATCAGATTTTGGCCATGGAAGCATCCCTGCCTACATGGCAGTATTGGGAAGATCATTTCAAAGAAGCAGCCCCAGATTGTGAAGTGCAGGCTGGCTAGTAAACATCAAGGAGGGATGCTTGGTCGCAGCATGTGGAAACGAGGTAGTATGCTGTGCGGCGCAGAGCTTGCCATCAGGACACTGGTCTGGCATGAGCGCTTTGCCAGAAGCATGTATGAGAAACTTGAAAAGTACAGCAGCCAGGTCGTTGCCTTTGAAGGCATAGGAAGTTTCTAGGAGGGAAACTTGGGGCATAATTTTGGCTCTAGTCCCATGGCAAGCATGTGAAGTGATCAATGCAGAATCATGCTGACTTGATGCTGTGCACTGCCTGAGACCTTGTCTTCCACAAGCTATAAGGAAAAGTGCTTGCACTGGGATATGACATGCAGATCAGATTGTGACAAATGCATGCAAATCTGAGGCGCCCAAGCCAGCAACTGATTGCTATGGAACAAGAAGAGTGGAATGTACACATGCTGTGGTATGAGCACCTTGAGCAAGCTCTGCCATCATTCGTTGAAAACCTGCTGATATGTCATCTTGGTCAGCTATGTCAGGAGGGATGGCCCCAAATCCTCCACCAAATCCACCAAAGGGTCCTGCAGCTGCCGCTGTTGCAGGAGCTGGAGCATGTATATGTGGCCGTTTGCTTTTAGGTTTCTGCAAAGGGTCAAAGGCAAGGCCCTTTCCTTTGCTTGGTGCTGGACCTTGTCTGTCTGTTTGTGCAGGTCCTGAAGAACTGCTGCAGCACGTGTATAGTTGGTTGTGCAAACGCTTCTTTGTAACGGACAATAGAATGCAAATGTGATATGGTTGCAGTCACCTGCTGGGTGGACGGTCGGAAGTGTCGGGTTGATCAGGTTCGAAGTCATTCAAAGCGTCTGCATACGGCAAGCAGCATAGTTTCGAGGATGACATGGTTGCCAACAAAGCAGCAGCTTTCCTAATTCACACCATCAAGTAAGGCGTCCAAGTCTGACTTGTCCGCTGACTGTGCCGGTTCTTTCTGTGACATGTCTGTCTGCCTTGGTCCCAAATTGTTGAGCAGCAAAAGGGTGCCAGCACGTTAGCGCTTGCACCTTTGTATCTGCAAAGTAGCGAGGTTTGATCCAAGGGTGTTGTGATGCATCAAGCTGACGTTGAGGGGTGCAGTTTGGCCTGCACAAGGTGCGTGACGCCGTAAGACTTGCCATAACGCTTGCAAACCAACAATAGAGAGAGACACAACCATACGTGATTGACTGCCTCTTGACCAAGCGGTCACTCGCCAACACAACACTGCGCGAGAAAGTGCATGCAATCTTAAGAGTACGGAAGATTCTTGCGTTCAAGCATCTCCTCAGAGCAGAGACATTGCTGCGCTATTTAAGGCTCCACTGAAAAGTCGTCAGCTTTGTCAGGGCAGCATTGTTCGTCTCTGTTGAACGGTAGATGGCATTTGCTGAGCAAACTCAACCTTATTTTGGTCGTCTCCAAGACTTTCTCTTAATGCAAAAGAAATCGCTGCACCATGGTCACAGCTGCAGGAGCTTGACTTGGGATCATCAAGGCTGAAAGTCCCGGCTGTAGAGCTCTTGTTGAAGAAGTGAAACTTATAGGTACTTTGATGGCAAGTATGTGTCACGTCATTGAATGATGCATGGGTGATCGCAGTCTACAAGGGAGCAGCTGGAGTCAGCTGGAGTCCCTTGACTTTGGCTTTGGTGCTGTGCAAATCAAGGACAGCAAAAGTATTTAAGCTGTATCCACTGCTAGAGAATAGCTGTATCAACTGCTAGAGAATAGAAGGCGTGCATTTGGTCTGCTGTGGATGCTGGATCGCAATACTTGTTCTCTTTGTTTGTGATGGGCCCATAACAGTGATGGTACAATTGTACAATTGCTTGCAAGCACATTGGCCTCAATTGGCAGACTCACACTTGGTTTAGCCCCGTACCAGTCATACAGCAGCATTGTGCTTGTTGAGGGATGCGTCCTGAAGTCCAGGGAACTGAGGCTCAAGGTATGTGACCTGCTGTCTGCATGCTGCACATTCAGCTCTTGGCCCATGGCCATGGTGGAAATATTGCATTTGTTTGATCCAGGATCTGCTTTGACTGTAGCTGTCATACCATACTATCTGTTAGACGCTTTTTCCTTGCCCAATTGGCGTACAGCAGTAGTCAAAGTCTGCATCCAAACATTTGCATTGCTGTACATTGCAGCATTTCCTTGCATCCCCAGCTGCCTTGGTATCATGAGTCAGCTGCAGCTCATCATTGAGGATTACGTGATCAAGTTTGAAAGGAACAGCTTCAGAGTTCAGCTGTCAGCGAGGGGTACAGCAATCTGATTTGCCTCGGCACAGCCAAAGGCGCAGGTAAGCAAAGGTAAGCGGAGGTGTGGATTGTCTTTGTCTGCCGTCAAGGTCAAAAAGTCAAATAGCAACCACTCTGGCAACTTTTGGGCACTTGCAAGTGATTGCAGGGGCTTGCTGGTTGCACAAGCTTTGCTTTAAGTGCCAGCAAAGCTTGCTCAACAAGCAAACTCCTTGTCTTTTGTGAAAATACTCTGGCTGACAGCACACTGTTTTGCTTCACAAACTGGATACTACAAAAGGAAGCTGGCCTGATTTCACAGGCAGCACTGCCCTCTTGAGACCTGCTTGCTTATGGTTTTTGCTTGCTGCAGCTGCACAGCAGCAAACTTTCCCTCCTGCTGACAACAGGCAGATTGAGCTGTCATCGCACACGAAGTGTTCTGCTAAGCAAGAACTGGTTTTGGATATAGACTTTTGACGACCACTGTATGCCTGACAAGTTCGTGCCAGAATGCACAGAGTGGAACACCATCAACAGCAAAATACGATGTTCTGGCTTGAACCTGTGTAGATTGGAGCCCATATGGCAGGGCCGAACCTTCCATATTAGTAACATTAGTAAACATTGCATGCTCCCTTGGGTGTGCCTGCACTTGCCGACGTCTGCATATGCATGATGAGAAAGGCTTCTCGTTGCAGCGGACCGACAACTTGCAGTTGAGGCAGGCTTGTCCTTATCAAGACATTGCATTGAGTTCGCCAAACCAATTTTGGAGGTCGAAGGATGGGCGCGGAATCAGTCAGCCCGGACGTCCTGCACGCCCCGATCCCATACCTTGAGCGTCCAAAGAACGGTGAGCAGCTCTACAACTACGCATACGAGCCCCCTAAAGGCGTACCAGTAAACAACGGCAATCCAATAGAGCACGATTTCGGAGTTACGGACATCCGAGCTGTCCGAGAACAAGTCCCGTTTACCCTCAAGGAGAATGGCTTCAAGCTGGTGAATTTTTCTGCTGGCCGTGCTGTGGCCGACTGGGCTGACGAAGTTCAGGTAAATTTGGAATGAGCTGCAGAACAACGTCATGTATACGGATATCACGCGCAGCCTGCCTAAAGCTTGGAGTAGACCCCAGGCCCGGTATCGATGGGGTCGTGCTTCAAGTGATCTGGCATACGCATCAAGTAATCTGGCATATTATGCATCTGCGAAACAGCTGCAACCTAACTAGCCCTCGTTCCCCCGAAGCAAACTCCGCTCGTGGCATTACAGGTTCGAGAACACTACTATCCTGAAGTTCATAGGCTGTTGAAGAGAGTAGCGGGCGTGACTCGAGTTGAAATCTTCGACTATACCCTGAGAGGCGTCGACCCTCTGCAGAGGCTTTCAGGCCAAGAAAACTGGTGAGTATGTTCTGAGTCACCAGTATGCCTCTAAGCCCATATTGATGAGTTCCTGCAGTGCTGATCAGCTAGTGATTCCCATGATCTGGGAAAAGCGCTCCTGGTCACCAGCTTGGTGCCCCACCTGTTGGAACATCACCTGATGGTGACACAGATTGCACTGATGTATACACCAGCACTAGGAGACGTAGTCTATGGCATACATAGTATTATTCTGCAGGGCTCCAGAGGAGTCTAAGACTGCAGATGGCAAGCCTTCCTTGCAGCAGTCCCTGAAACTGAACACTCCAGTCTTGAGAGCCCATGTTGACTATAGTGCCTCCAGCGGCCCTCGTCGCCTGAAGGACGTCATGAAAGATGAGGCAGAGCAACTGGGCAAAACCCCATTTGGCATTCTGCAGGTCCGAATCCAACCACACCTGACTAGGACCTGCAGTACTAGCTTTGCATTCAAACACTGTGACTGCTTTTACAGCTGTTGCAGCTATCGTCTTGCATGCCAGCCTGACTCTTCTCCTGCTGGCCCCATCAACATTGCAGTCCAGAATTATCCTCAAGCTCAGAGCCCCATATGACTTCAAGCATCCAAGTTACACCGCTATCCAAGTTGATGGTCATCCAGCACTGTGTACAAACCGACATGCATGCGCATGCGCTGTCACAACAGCTATGCAACCTAATTGACATTGCACCATACCTTTTAGGGTTTATGGTTTAGGGTTTACAACCCATACAATATGGCCCATACTTCCAATTGGATGCACATGTGTGTCTAGGTGTGGCGCCCACTGGCAGGCCCTGTGGATGACTCACCCCTGGTGTTGGCAGATGCCTCTACAGTTGCCCCAGAGGACCTAATGCCTGTGGCCCTACATCGCCCCACCTACTCAGGCCAGACCTATGCACTTGCTCACAACCCCAATCACAAGTCAGATCTGACCCAGCACTGGCACCGGGCAGCCAAAAAGCACAGACTTGCCTTGTCCTTTTTTTCCCTTTTTTGTCTCTGTTCTTTTGGATTTCTCTCAAGATCTGACTCACCCTGAGACCGATAGTCATCTTTGGAAGCGTCCAGCAGCTTGCTTATCTAGGCCCAGGCTGCTTGGACTTGACTTGCAGTGCGTGGTGATTGCATATGCCCATCAGAAGCATAGCATTTGCCTTGCATCAACCCCCTGCCTGCATGCAATGTCATGTGCTGTGTTGGCAGTTGCCTATCGAGTTGACAAAGTCGCGACATAATGGTGCCTGCATCATTTCTCACTGTCAAGCAATCCTTTGCAAACTTGTCACTCATATGCACAGTGTAGCACTGCATACAAGCCTCAATGTGAAGGAGATCTCTATAGAGTCTAGACAGCTAGGTCTAGACAGTAGTCACCTTTGACACCTTGCCTTAGTAGTTAAATGCAGTTCATTTGAAACACATACAGTAGACAGTGCACGTGTCTCAAGACTTCTAGCTAGCATACTGCAGCTGAAAATTGCACATGCAGGTGGTACTGGGCTAGCGGAATCACAACAGAAGAGGCATATGTCTTTGCTTGCTATGATTCACGCACTGATGGGCGTGCTCGCTTCACCCCCCACACAGCCTTCAAGAACCCCTCCACCAGCCCTGACGCCCCTCCACGCAAAAGCATCGAGATCAGAGCTTTAGTTTTCTGGGAGAACAGCACTGTGGATGAAAACGATGTTGATGCTTACTAATCCATCTGGGGCTTGTACAAAATGTTTTGCTGAGAGAGTTCTGCCTGGATGCACCAGACATGCATACAACAGGGGTCCATGTGTGTGAGCCCTTGAAGCCCCCTTGTTCTTGTCAGAAGAATATCCGCGCAGAGTCATCGCAGCGGCAGTGTTAGCGCCTTAAGCTTACGTTTGTGTACTCTTAGTGTTGCAAAACATTTAGATCACTGCACGTGCAAGTGCAGCAACTTGAGAAATGGTCTGCAAAGAGCAGCTGTGGAAAGCAGTCAGTTTGCGTTGCTTGTAGAATGTATCAATGGGTCCAAGGCGTTGTTTATCTACAACGTGCATGTACTATATACACACTGTGTACTCTGTAGCTGTCATATATTAAGCTGTCATCCTATTTGTGCAGCGTGTAAAACCGATGGTCTGCTGAGTCTCTGATGCACGTACGTGTGTAGCATCGTGTGTGTTCGTGTTGTTTTGCATGTGTGTTTTGTAGGACTCAAACCGCAAATTGTGCAAGTGCTCAGCGGTCAGTGTTGTCTGCGTGTGCAGCACCTCGGACTTCTTTCCATCTGGCTAAAAGCGCAACACAAAAGCTCAACTGAAGTCAGCGTGTGACAGCAGCATGAGACCTAGACCTGCCGACAGAATTGCACATGTGTCTGCATGCAAATGTAGAGCACAGCATATCCATTTCAGTGCATGTGTCTGCGACAAATATATTTGAATATAAAGGCGTTGCGTTCCTGTTGTCCATACCAAGTCAGTTTACACCCAAACTGCGATATCACTTGACAGCGCTGCTGATCAGGAAAACACATACTGGAAAACAAGCAACACATCGAAGCCGTTTTGCACTAATATCTATCTCAACATGCAGGATGAGCAAACAAGCTAGGAAGATCAGATACCATGGATCACATGCAGAGTAATAAGTCACAGCCCTTTGGTTGTGCACAATGTATGAAATAGCGCACATAGGTCTGCTTCAGCTCTGTGACACTAGTTCCCAGGCAATGTTCAGCACTGTGATACAAAACATACTTCTTCAGATGTGCTGTTGTGCCATTCTCTCTGAAAGCTGATCCATGAACAGCTCCGAGCTGCCGCTTTAGGAGGCTCCCGTCATGATTGCTGAAACACATTATCTTTTCTTTTTCTTTTTCTTAGTCCATGGACTGCAGTCAGGCTGATAGCCAGGCATTGCCTTGAGCTGCAGCAAAGACATACTTAGGCATTCCTACTGGAACTCCCACCTGGAAAAGCGCACATCTCCAGATGATCATTATCAGATCTGATGATGCCACATTCTCAATAGTCAGAAGCTAGTCCGTGAATTGCAGCCTAGCTGACAGCCAGGCATTGCCTTGGGCAGCAGGGAAGACATATGACCCGTTGGTCAGCCCCTGTGCACAAACTGTGTACACTGCCGGGTGGTGCAAATGCAGGCCTGCTTCATCAAAGGTGAATTTGACCTGCAGCAAATGCAAGCAATTCAGGCATTTGAGCATAATCTCAACCGCGCCACAGGCTGACCAAGCATCAGCTTCAGACTATGCTGACATGAACCCGGGCATATGTGTATAACCCAGCCGGGTGGCTGAGGCTGTCAATTCTGCTGCAGGTTTGCTATGCTCTTTCAGTTGTCTGGTTGTCCAGATTGTGTGGTTTTCCAACACACTGTACCATAATCAGCTGGGACCAACAGATTGCTGCAAGCTTCAGACAACAGCATAACAAATTATGGCCAACACATGGAAGCACAAACTGCAACATACTCGCCCTCTTGCCACTGCCAGGCTGTACAACAACACTTTTGAACATAGTTTCCTGACAATCATGGACAAGTGGACAAACACATGTATGCGGCAACATCACTTGCCTGTTTCCTTTGCAGTAACATCACTTTTTGACAAGCAACGAACATGCATGCATGCATGTGGCAAAAAACGCTGCTTGCCTGGTGCCTTTGCTTCCACTTGTGGAAGAAGCGCGGTGCTAAAAGCTGGAACATGTGGTCACATCATTGCTGATGAGTAATCCCTTGGGCCCAGCCTTGACTGCTGCATACATCCAGTACCTGCCAACACATGTGTCATTACTATATCTGCGTCACAATATACGCATTACTGTATATGCATTATTAAACGTTTTCATGCATTGACATGTATGCATTGACATGTATGCACTGAAATATATGCATTACTTTGTGTGCAGCCTTGACCGATGCACACATCCAGTACCTGCCACCAGATGTATTCAATATCACTATACATGCATTACCATACATACTCATTAACATGTATGCATTGATACACATGCACGATTACACATGCATTGCGTATGAGTAGTCTTATGTGCCCAGCCTGGACTGCTGCACATATTCATTATGTGCCTCCAAATGCATCATTGCTAGGGGAGACATCAGCTCACTGTACTTACTGGTCACATCACCACTACTCAATCCGTTATTGTTTTGGTTTCTTCTCATGAATATTCACGTTGCCATTACTTGCTTCACTACTATATGAAACAATGGCTTTCACACATGCATGGGAGGAGCTACCACAGCATGCATGACAAAGAAAGACCGATACATTGGCTCATCTGTCTCCAGAAAACCACAGGCCTGCTGTACAGTTGACACTATCAGGATGTCTTGCTCTTTAGCACGTGCATGCATGACCACATCAGCAATCTGTTTGCACATGCACCCTGGAAAAAGCCTGCTCAAAATTTGGCAGACAAGCTTGCCGTTTCAGCCTGGCGGCATGACGTAGATGGCATTACTCCTCTTCGCCGTTGAAATTGAAATGCAGTCTTTGGACAAACAAGCTGAGAGAAAGCAAGGGCAGAAGCTGGCATAGCAGCTTACCAGTCATCATTGGAGCCAGTAGGGGTGGCATAGAAGGCATGCCTCTTCTTCAGGTCTGCCAGCAGCGTCTTGCCTGGCTTGCACTCTGCTGCAGGGCCCTTGGTGCGACCCACATGTAGCATCTGTACATCACACATTCATTTGTTCACTTTTTTTCATTTTCATTTTATAATTTACAGTCAAGCCAGTTGTGACTCATCAGACATCCTGGCTTGAAAGCACAGGTGTATGTGATTTGCGACAAAGCAAGCTGGTGGGAGTTCTGTTGTTGACATGTGGACTCACTGACTCAAAACTTGACTAAAAGACTGACTGACTCACTGAGTCACACACTCACTCAATCACTCACTCACTTACTGATCACTCGCTCATTGACTTGCTCACTCAACATATGTCTTCCCACAGGCTCAGGTGCATATATATCTGTCTGAACAGTGAAGCGTTGTCAAGCAGGCACATCTTTCGACCTGGGAACGCTTGATATTGACTCACGGTGTGGTCCGCAGTCTCTTCGCTACTAGTAGCAGTATTTGCCACTGATCAGACAAGCATGTTGCCAAGCTGTTCAACAGCAAAACCTGTGGTGAGGCATTATACAGGGTCTTTCGGGCCCAGCGTTATATCTCATCGGTTCTCAGACCCTAAACCCCAAAAGTGCAAAAACCGCTGAAACCCTAACCACCACAACCTATCAAAGAACCCTAACAAAATTGAAAGTTCGTGTTTTTAGGGGTTTTGCAAAACCCTTACGGTGAGAACCGATGAGAAATAATGCTGCGGGTAATTCGGATCGAGCGCATCAGCGATGCAGACAGCGACACAGGTAATAATGCAATGTCAGCAAGGTGCGTTTCAAATTGACTGCAGCAACAGCAATAGGTCATCAGCGCGCAGCAACAATAGTGCATTGGTGCCATTGGTATCATGGACTGCCACATGATAGCAACATCAATCTCTAAACGATTATGCAGACTAAAATAGCGACAGCAATACTGACTTGTGCTTTGAAAAGTGACATAAATCAACAACCAAGCTCTACTTTCATCTACTTTCAATGTTGGAAGTATTTTGTGTTGTCAGCATAATGTTACATTTGAGGAGCTGACCATACATCTGACATTGCTGTTGCATCAGCACTGGATGCTGCACTACAATCAATCAATTATATTTCTTGTCTTTAAGACTCATCAGGGGAGACAAAAGACAATCACTGGGAAAACAATATACACTAAGCACTAAATGTACTTCACTGTGCAGCATGCTGTGCATGTGCTCACTATGAGGCTGTTGTTGTAATAATAATAATAGTCAAAAAACGCTTTCCAGCTCATGATGAGCCAGGTACGTGCAGGACAAGTCTTGTCTTTCCAAAGCAGTCTGTCTTGCGCATCTCTATACGGTTGTGGCTGTTGTAAGGGCTCAGAAACCACTTATGTCACAGTATGTTACACAGATTGTGATGAGGACACTTGCTATGGCATGCAAGCTCACTAGATAGGTATTTTAGTCTCCCAGCCAAAGTGGTGACAGTACTTTTGTGTTCTGAGACAAAATCCACTACAAACAAGCTTCGAATTTCAACGTCGAAGAGCTAAGTGTGGGTAGTTCCTCGACGTTGGAATTCGAAGCTTGTTTGTTGTGGATTCTGTGTCAGAACACAAAATTAATGTCACCGCTTTGGCTGGGAGAGCACAACACCTATCGACATGATACTGTGTGTAAGACCACATTGAGCTTTGGCATTAGACCGAGAGTGCATAGCTGAATATCATATCGCATGATCACTGCCAACTTGCCCTTTTACCTGATCAGGACTGTGGTCATAACTGTGGGCCTTTTGCAGTCTAAACCCTAAATCCTAAAAGACCTAAAAAACAGTCCTGAGTAGCTCCCATCCTAGGTTCTGTTTTGGCAGTTAGCTTACCAAAGTGTGTTCATCTGTAAAACAGACATTGTACACATTGTGCAGTGTGGGAAAGCTGTGCAAACACATTTACGACATACCTAAGACGACCACTAACTCAGGTCGCGCCCAAGATTGACACATTGAATAAATCATTGTTATTATTCAGAATAACGCAAGGCAGGACTGGAACCTTACCACTGCTGCATGTTTCACATCCCGCCACATGCAAAACATAAATTTTACAAACAAGGTCTTGTACTTGCACAACAAGTTGCATTGCATGCGGTACATGCACAGCCAGAATCTTGTTAAGCAAGGTCTTTATCACGCATTACAGTATTTGTTACATGCGGTGCATGCACAGCCAGCAGCTCACCATGGGCTGGAAAGCATAAGCATTATGACTATTACTATTACTATTACTATTACTATTACTATTACTATTACTATTACTATTACTATTACTATTACTATTACTATTACTATTACTATTACTATTACTATTACTATAATACTATTATTGTTATTACATGCGATACATGCGCTACAGTCAGCGGCTCAC
>JAABUP010002355.1_pt1 | contig 36724 bp, 47 predicted proteins | sample 5559201 | NCBI WGS metagenome assembly JAABUP01 (sample SAMN10711887, study PRJNA513373) | rock metagenome | isolation source: Antarctica rocks | place: Antarctica
GCCTTGCGTCCTCCATTGCGTCTCAAGGATGCTGCGAAGTCGTCCTTCGTCGTCAAAAGCAGCAAACAGCGCTGAAAAAGCCGGACAAGTCGCGGATAGCAGCTCAGTGCATGGTTCTGGGTACTTGGTTCTGGGTACTGTTGCCGCGACGAGCGTCGCGTCCCAGCCGCTACGACTCGACTACATCACGACTAAGCCTCTATGACATCCTAGTTCCGGCGCGACGGCCCTACAAGCCGTCGTTCCCTCGGTATTTACATCAGCAGGTTTGTCTCGTCTTTGTGGGCCTTGCAGCTGCGTAGAGTGGACGTCTTCCCTGTAACCCAAAAAAAAGTCTGCTTTTTTTTGGGTGGGACAACTTTTCATTTTACATACATGGACATGCAACGAAAGAAACCACAAGTGTCAAACGGAAGGCCATCCACAGTCAGGACATTCATCTGTTCAACACATGTCTAAAAACGCTGCCGAGCCTTCAGCAGATGCGCTGCCGATTATTGTCGCAGGAGGTTGACGAGCAAGGGGTATGACATGTGTACCCGATTTAAGGATGGTCCGTTGCAAAGCCGGAAGTTTTCCACCTTGGACCTGTTGAATTGTGGTAAGCATTTAGATTGATTCAGTCAAGTCATTCATGAACTGGTTAGTCATAGTTGGGTCAGGTGTCTCTATCATGACTAGTTTTGCATACCATTTTCCCACCGTCCGCTATTCAGGCTAACGTACAGAGTCCAGCGGCCTGATTACAGTGTGAAAGCAGCAACAACAGTGAGTGAAACAGTCTTGTAGAACTGACATGTGCTAGGCTTGTTTTGCTTGATATGCTGACTTTTTGCAGGCCACTGTGTTTGCCTCTTTCCAAGTTGTGAGGGTAGCTTGCAGCTTCGGCTGCGAATGGCCTTCCGTTTGACACTTGTGGTTTCTTTCGTGGCATGCATGTGTAATGAATAGCTCTCCCAGCCAGAAAAAAAAAACAGTCTTGTAATGATTCTGTCCGGTTTCACAAGACCGCCGTGACGTCCTTGCTTCCAGAGGACCTTCTGACAAACAGTACTTGCGGCAGTACCTGAGACTGTAAAGAGATTTTCTTTGGCAGGTGCAAAGTCCTACAACTGGGTTCCCCATTTGGCAGGCCAATTAGAATGTGCAGCAATTACACAGTAGTCAAAACAACGTGTGACAATTGCTCCTGAATCATGTGCTTCCATGTCTGTTGAACTTGCCATATACTTGTTGCATTGCCTGTGATGGTGGCGTACTTTTTGAGACCGCCTGCACCCATGACAATCACGTCATTTTCAGGTATTTGGCTAATTTGTAACCTAATGCACTCTAGTACACAACACAACTCGCGAGCACAACTGCTGAGCAGATCATCCTATAGCATCACAGCATTTGGCAAAGTCAAGGCAAACATCATGGAAATCAGTGATGTGCTAGCTCCTGCCTATGCCAGCAGCGCAAATGCCTGAGCAGTCTGATCTGCGATTCTATGCGACTTGGAAAACAGCAGGAGATGCAATGATGTCACTCTCATTACCCCGACCAACCTGAAAAGCTTTGCTAAAATGGTCTTGATTGACAGCAGTAGCTTGCAGGCTTTCTATAAGAGCTGCTAATGCTGCCTCTCTGACCAGTGCTGCCAGATCCGCCCCAGTGAATCCCTCACTGCGCTCTGCCAATGCCTGCACTCAACTCCTGGCATTTGTCAACCAAGAACAAGTACAATAGAGCATAACCCAAATCGCCTCATGTGCTACAGACAGGCTCAAATATAGGTATGATCTGTCCTTTGCATACTGCGTCAACTGTAAATGTTTTGTAAACCTGCACCTGTCTGCAATTTCCCATCACTGCTCACACATACCTGAGACTCAATGATTCCAAAAAGCACAGACCTGACAGGAGTCAAACAAAGTCAAAATCAGGATGTTTACTTGATTCAAGGCGGGGAAACATGGACAGCAATGTTGAAAATAGTCACAACCCATTGCTTGGGGGTCAGATCGTGGCATGGACAATTCTGTGTACTGCTGAATGCAAGTGTGGTTTCTATACTGTTCCTCAGTTCTGACAAAGGATCGGCCAATAAACCGATAAAGTCAGGCAAATGCATCCCTAAGTTCTGCCATCTCAAATCATCAAAAACCAAAACAGCCCTTGATTCTTACAATTGTTCTTCACACAATAGATGGCCGCTTGTGAGCAGCTCTGCCAGCAACAGACCTGTAAATGGACGTCTGAGGCGAGGGGTGTGTTGCGAGTGTGCACCACCAGGATTGCTCGGCGGGCGGCAACATCTGGTGGAGGCACAAACAAGAGGCGGTCAAAGCGGCCGGGCCTGAGCAATGCTGCATCCACACAGTCAGGCCGGTTGGTTGCCCCCACAACTACCACCCCAACCCGAGCCTGTAGACATGGCTGTGGCCATTAGAATATAGCCTCTGCAGCTGCTGCTAAGAGGTAGGAAGGCTGCGTTGGTCCTGCCAATTGCAGCAACACAGTGGGACAGGCTGCATAAAGCTGAAAAAGCCACAGAGCACGTGGTGCAGCGCTGCAAAGTTTCCCTCGCAGCAACCCGGCAAACTGCATGCCTCACCTTGTCGACATGCAAGACATACATGACGCATACAGGGTGTGCGCAATTCATGTATGCCACAGGTGAGATGCACTGCATACAGCGCTGCCTGCTCCTCGATCAATGTGTTTGCACCACTGCTTCAATTCCAGCCGAACTTATACTGACAGGCAAAACAGTCTGTAGCCTAAGCAGCTTGCATGTACATATAGCCATTGCTGGAGGTGTATCCCAGGCTGTGCTGCATGCAGACATCTGGTGTTTGGACTCATTACTTGGACATGACGCACAAGGTGACACATGATGCCAAGGGGACTGACAAACAGTACAGCTCAATTACATCTTGCTGTTGGCAAAAGGCTGTATGTCAAAATCAAACAGTCAATGAGCAATGCAAGAAATGAGGTCAAAAGCATATGGGATTCTGCTGCATTGCTTACATCCATGCCATACACAATGCACCAGCAAACATGCCGCAACTGTGCAGATGAGCAAAAATCACCTGAAGACCATCCATTTCCATCAGCAGTTGGCTTAGCAGACGCTCACCGACGCCAGATCCCCCTTCACCCCCCCTGGACCCCGCAAGCCCATCGATCTCATCAAAGAAGATAATTGCTGGGGCTGCAGCTCGCGCTCGGGCAAACAGCGCCGCAACAGCTTTCTCGGCTTGGCCAACATACTTGCTGAACAGCTCTGGGCCTTTCACAGCAAGAAAGTTCAGCTTGGCTTCATTGGCTACAGCGCGTGCCAGCAGTGTCTTGCTGCAGCCTGGAGGGCCATACAGCAGCACACCTGCAAGCATTGCACAGACGTGTAATAATAATGAGAGCAAAAGCAGTTTCCTGCTGCTGATCATGGCTATGAGGCTGCTGCTCACAATGACAAGTGTGCATGCCACAAGGAGTTGCCAGGGAGCAGTCTCTCTATATTTACAGGACCATGCATGACAGCAGACTTGTAGTGAAACAGAGTTGGTATGATAGACACCAGCAGGCTGACCCACAAACAAGGCAAACTAGGAGCACAGCTCAGAAAACAAGATGAGGTCTTGGAGGAAAGATCTGTGCTACTGACTGTGAACTTTCAACTAGCAAATTTGGCTTCCATGCAAGAGGGGTTCATCACACGAGTCTAGCCTCAGCTGCTTTAGTAGCAAGGGTTTACAAAAGCATGAAGGAAGAAAAGCATGAAGGACTGGCTGAAGGGCTGAGTGCATGACTCTGTGCAGAAAATGTATTCAGCCAAGCGTTGCAGGATCCAGGCTAGTATTTTCCAGCTGCAGTTGACCAGAAGTGACTAGACATGGGGGGTTTTAGTACCTTTGGGGGGTTGAGCTCCCAGGCGGGCCAGGGCTTCAGAGTGCAGGTGGGGCCACTGCACTGCCTCCTGCAGCCTCTGCTTCACCCCATCCAGACCCCCCACATCCCCCCAGCGCACATTGGGCACCTCGAGAGCTACCTCCCTCATGGCACTAGGCCGCACTCTGGTTTCAGCCACCCTGAAATCTGCCAATGTGATGAGCAACTCTGCCTTTCCAGCTTGCAGCTCTGCCTGTCTGGCTTGCAGCTCTGCCTTTCCACCTTGTGACCTTGCCTGTCCACCTTGCAGCTCTGCTTCTTCACTTTGTGGCTCTGTCTTGCTACCTTGCAGCCCTGCTCCTCCAGCACGAGGGTCTGCCCTGTCAGGGTGGAAGTCGACCCTTTCAACTTGTGTCTCTGCCTGTCCAGCCTGCGCACTGCTTGACTGAACTGCTGAGCCAGCAGTGGCACCTTCACCGCAAAGTGCTTGCCGTCGCTGGCCAGACAAGTCTTCTGCATTTGCACAGACTCTGACCTGTTCCAGCTCTGTGAGTTGCAATGCGCTGATGTCTTGCGACAGCCCTTGCAAGCTCACATGACTGTCATGGCGAGCTGGCTGTAAGTTGTCTTCACTGCCCAAAGTGGTAGGCATCCCTACTGAATGTTGCGCTGCGTCTGGGTGCTGCTGCCTTGCTTGTGGCTTTAGCTCTGTTATGCTCTGCTGCTGAGAGCCATGTGCATCTGTAGCCTGAGTGACTGCCTGGCCGTCCTGTGCTGCCTGATGACTACTAGCTTGCAGTTGCTCGCCCTTATGATTTCCTCTGTGACTTGGTCCTTGCACCTCATGTTGTGGCTGCTTGGAGCCTAGGTTTTGCACAGCAGGTGAAGACTGGCGGGCAGCAATGACACGGCGCAAGGCAGCCATGGCGGCTTCGTCACAGATGGCAGCCAGGTCAGCGCCAACGAAGCCATGTGCTGCAGCAGCCAGAGCATCAATGTCCTCTTCTACCAAACAGTGCTTCACTGCCTTCAGCTTGGCCCTGCACCACTGAGACTGTTGATATACTTGGACCTGTGCCAGCCCTTGCTCTGACATCAGCTAGGTTGGTGTCAACCTGCCTCACTGCGATTCTGAAGGCCATACAGCAGGCTTTACTTTTATCGCCTGAGGGTGTGCAGATGCTGTGACTATGCCGGTTGACATGATCAATTCACATTCAAAACAAAATCCGAGGATGACAGCGCTGTCATAGCAGCTAAGTCAACACTGACCAAAGCCTGTGCAGCAATGCCGTGAGCATCAATGTTGTGCTGTGCCAGACTTGCATGAACTGGCCCGCAACAGCAATGCACAGCAAGTGCGACTGAGCTTGAGACAAATCACGTCAATACTATCAAACAGCAGCCAGAAACGTGGCAAGACCACCATCAATAGCATGAGGCAGAGCGCACGTAAGACTTGTCTGACAGACAGTGCATGTGCACTGCAATAGTGTCACGCGACAGCAATGTTGAGCAGAAAAGTTGCTTGTTGCCGACACAGCCTCAGAGATGTTCCAACTGAAGCTGGTGGCCCTCTGCAGGCTGATTGACTTGACATAGGGCCCCCTCGCAAGGTTGACTGCTCATAAAAACTGAAAATGCTAGTGCAATAAGGACAGTCAGAGAGGAAGACCAGCAGGAGGCAGTACCTGAGGATATGGGCTCTGGCAGCGGGGGAGGGGACCCCGACCTCCAGCTCCCTGTCAAAGCGCCCCGGCCGCCTGAGAGCTGAGTCCAGCGCCTCTGGCCTGTTGGTGGCTGCTATCACCACCACCCCTGCCCCCCCTGTTTCACACACACTCACCACTTGGCTCAACTTTACAAGTTGAAAGTCCTTCCCTCCAAGACAGAAAGGATTCAACTTGGCTCAGCTTTCTTGGCATAAAGCTGGAGATGTGTGTCTATTATGTCCAGACGTGAATTTGGTGTCTGCAATTGCGTCAGCAAGGTCTGTCCCTGCTGTGCAAGAGTACGGTATGCCTTGTCACCCTATGCTGGTGCCTAGATGCTACATGTCTGCCCCACTGCAGATGCTCAAGGTGAGTTTGCAAAAGGCTACCGCACAAGAGAAGCTGCTGCAGTGGCACCTACTACTGAAGATGAATGGCGCACTGTCATGACTGGTCTGTCTCAAGCACCAGGCGCTGCATGTCATAATAGCAGAGGTACTGTCAACAGTAGCGCCATGTATATAGCCCATGTATTGATCTGTAGGCGTATGAAAACAGTAGTGTATACATATATACATATATGTCTGTCCTCACTGCTGGCGTGAAACTTGTTGCATTTCCATGAGACTGACCTGTGAAGAGCAGTAGGTGGTAGAAGTGGCCTACCAGCAGAGGCAGTGTGAGTGTTGATGCCATCCATGGCTGTCAGCAGGCTGGTCACAATGCGGCCAGACATCTCAGCAGCAGGCTCTGGGGCCATGCCCCCTCCGCCACCCCCCTCACTGTCTCCTCCACCCCTGGCTGGGGCAAGCGCATCCAGCTCGTCAATGAAGATGACAGATGGGGCCAGTGCATGTGCAGCAGTGAAGATACCTGCACCATCACTCTGCCTCAAGGATTGCTGCTAGCCATGACAGCAATAGATTGCAGTTCAACAGTCTCCTGTTGCCTGTGTAGCTTTGAGTATGCTAGGAGCCATCTGCATTACTGACAAGTGTGATGCTGCATGGGTTGCAATTGTCAACTGGTAACATGTGTTCCTCTGGCGCATGTCACACACATCAGGAGCCTATGGACTGAATGCAAAAGCGCATGCAGAACATGACTTGCAAGTCAAGTGTGCAATAGCAAGAAGTAGGCGCTTGCCTTGAAGACTAGCTTCACTCTCCCCATAGAACTCAGACACAACATCCGGGCCATTGATGACAAACAATGGCACCCCCACTTCTGCAGCAGCTCCTCGAGCTAGGCAGGTCTTGCCAGTCCCTGGGGGACCCCACAGCAGCACCCCTCTTGGGGGGCGCATGTTGTAGCGTGCGAAGAGGTGCGGGAACTTGAGTGGCAGAGTGACCAGCTCATGCAGGGCTTTCACCTGCAATGCACTCAGGCTGGGGTCAACATTGTGTCAACACCATAGCCTGGCCCACATTGTTGGATGTCAGAGACCAGACCAGCAAAGTAACACTTGTGCAGTACCATACCACACGGAGAGCACATATGCACAGAGGCTGACACCCCAGCTTGCACAAAGCAGAGTGCTACTTGTGAAGCAGCTTCACAATACATTCATCACAAGACTTTGTTACAATGCCCATGCATCCAAGCATTGACAGGTCTCAAGCCTGTGAAGCACAAAGTTCCAGCCTTGCAAACTGACACTCCTGCTGCTGATGCACTACATGTCAAAACTTAGAGATAGTGATATGCACATGCTGAATGCATTCCACAACTGTCAGGTTGGGCAACAAGCAGGGAGCCTCTGTGCAAGTAGGTGATGGCTCTCACATGATCATCGACACCTCCGAGAGATGCATAGCCAGTGGAAGCAGCTGCCAGGCCCAGGGAGGCTGCCCTTGCTGCTGCTCGAGCAGCTGCTCCCTCCATACCCTCTTCTTCATTACTGGCTGCGGCTGCTGCACGCGCCTCAGCAACAATGTCTCTCTCATGTGGTGCAGATGTCTCTTTTGCCTATAGTCCAGGACGTTAGTTTACACAGCCAATATACAAAATCAAAGTAGCCTTCAAAGCCAGACAGGGCATCACAACATTGTCTGCTGCTCAGTAACATAAGTGACAAAAGCTTTGCCAAGAGATGCCAGATACCATGGCAACAGCCATGAACGCAGTTGCTACAGATCTGACTTGTGAAGCTGCTTTGGGAGGTGCGGACAGGGCTTGTCGGGGCAGGGCCTCATCGGGCTGCAGCACATGCACCTCTGTCTTCTCATCAACAATTGTGGCTACATTCTCAGCCGCATCTGAAACGATGTGTTCCACCCTGAACCAAGAGAGATGTGTCAGAGCAGGATTTGCGTGCATGCAAATGACTCTGAGACTCTTTCACAATTGCACACTGATATGCTCAAAAGAATATAGGTGTCCTGATGACTGCTGTGTTCAATGGTGTAGTGATGAGAGGCTGCAGACGAGAGCTGACTTTGCCCTTGGCCAGTACAGGCAATCAGGGAGCAGGTGTATACACACTAATCAGGTATACCAGCCATCAACATTGTTCGCAAAGTTTGAGCCATAGACGTCGCAACAGCAATAGAGTGGTATAGTAATAGAGGGCTTTTGCGAGCATTGGACACTCCTGATCAGGTCAAAACCTTGCGGAAATCTTTCATGGAGAGCATGCATGAAGATGGCAGAGCCGCTGGACTTGCAACCTGTTGTGTTGCAACATGGCAAAGGTCAGGAAACACGCACACAGACCAGTAGACGTGGCAGAGCTGGCAGGCAGTGCATGCACAGCGACATGTACCGACCTGAAGACACAGCAATGCCCCAAAACCGGCACAATGATTGGGTTGCCTGTTAGTAGCAACTGCTTTTGCAAGTGCTGCATGAGTAGGGACTCAAGCATGTGTGTCTGCTTGGAACTGTTCTGCTTCAAGGCACGCAATGCCCAGCTGGATGCCGGGGATGTGGCTTTGGTAGCTGCCTTGCCTGGAGACGCTTCAAGAACAACAGCCGGTAGATCTGCAAGTCAAGATTGTGCTGTGTACTGACAGATGCATGCTGTGTGAGCCAGCTACTGCTGAACAGTAAACATGCACTTCACCTGTGTCAAAATGACTGTTGCAATACGTGCATACAAGACATGCACTGCAACATGACATTGATGTAACGTATGCTGCATGACATAGGACAAGCCAATGATCAGTCAGCTTGATCTTGTATGCCACACAAACCTTTTGTATGCGTCAGGCTGGCATGCAAGATGTAACCTAAACCTGACCTAATTGAAGGATACCTGTGCGCCACCAGGCAAAGAGCAAACAGCCAACATGACCACACCCCCCCGGCTGTGACCCTTACTCAGCAGCTTGTGCCTCATGCAGGCTGACATGCATGGATTGAACTTGGCTTGCATCATAGTCTCTCACCTGTATTCTGGTCCAGCATCAAGCGCATGTGCACAATCTGCTTGCTGTCTTGCTTCTGACTGCCTGCTTGCAAGGCCACTGGCTGGCTTGCCTTGTACAGTCCTAGACAGCAGTCCTGCCCAAGACTGTGAAGGCCTTTGATGAGGTTGCCAGACAGGCAACAGGTGCCAGGTGCAAGTGCTGTATCAGGCTGCACCCTTGCTGGCCAAACATAGCTTCCAAGACTTGGCAATGGTGCCGTAGACAATGACCAGCCTTGCTGTCTGCTGTACCACTCCCACAATGACAGCAGCTGCTGTGACAAAGGTGGTGATTGCAGTAAGGACTGCCTGTCACATTGGTCAGACTGGTCAAAAGTGAGCACTGTCACAGGGAGTGGTGATGGTGGTGTGTCTGCAGCATCACTAGTAACCCTCCTTTGAACTCCAACCTATGGGGCATGTACAATTTTGAAACCCGCTTCACAGATACATGCAGCTTGGGCACTATGTAAAACTGTTGAGCATGCAAAAAACTCAGCCTCCAAATGGCAGTAAGCAGGGTCAAGAATTTACCAAGCAGACCTCCTGCCTGCCTAATGTACCCTTGGAAAGCTGCTCTGGGCATGCACTCAGCACAGCTGATGCTGCGTAGACTTGAGAAGAATGTGCAGTCTGCTCAGCTGCAAGGAATGGGGCTCCTGCATGCAACTCCATAGGTTTTGTACTGAAGTGCCTGTCTATGTCATGTTTGTTTGCCACATATGCCTGTAGTGACATATGAAACAACAACCTCTTACAGACAGCCCATTATATCCCTGAAAGATCTGACCTAGTATGTGCAGCAGTTGTCGAGGCACATCGTCAATCTGAGGGATGTGGTGTGGTGTTGAAGGTGTCTGAGATTTGTTTGCACTGCCTTTCTTCTTTTTACTGCCCATGCAGACCTTGCAGTGAAATCAATGCAAAGACGTGTACAGTCGGCTCACTGTTTGATGGATAGCCTGCAATTGCCACACTCCTATTGTCAGGCCGCACAGAGGGTCTTGGGGTGCGCAACTTACTCGCGTTTAACCTAACATGCACTGTGTTAGTCAATGTGCTTTGGCTGGCTTGAAGATAGAAGCCTACATGCGTTGACTGCTAGCAATGATTTGAGAGAGCCCGTATGATGAGTCACGTAAAACCGTGACATAGTGTCGCTCAGCCGTGCGTGTGCTTGCTCGCCTCCTCAAGGGTTGCATGCCGGCTGTAAGTGAGGCTTGTACAGCGCTCAAATGGATGTGTCCGGAATATGACTTTCAGTACTTTGCCTAGAGAAGATCGGAGCGTGCACGACGCGGTGCTTGTCGGTCGATGACTTGCGTGCGAGCTGTCGCTGCTGTTTGGACAAATTGTCTATCTCGGCTGCTCAATCAGTGAAAGTGGCACCAATTTCGCCCTCGAATCTGCCCCCTTGTGTGAAGCTCTATGTTACCTTCTCTTGTCCAGCTGGCAGCTCTATAGCTCAACATGCATTGCTGTGACAAGGTGTGGTTAGGCAAATATATATATATATGCAGCTCCGCATACAGACGCGTGCAATGCGCGTGCCAGCATACATGCACATATGAGCAGTGCCTGCATCCTGCACTTGTTTCAAGACAAGAAGCAACTTTTTAGCAGGCATAGGCTCAGGCCATTAATGTAGTCAGGTAGGCAGCAGTTGCACCTCAAAGCGAAAATCGATGGAGACACGTACATGTATCACCAGTGATCTTAGTGACAGGCATACACGAAGACATGCTGGGACTGGTCACCATGTTGGCCTGTCTAGGCAGCTTGCAACGCTCAAGCTGAGCAAAGCCCACTGGTGCGCAACATCAGCTTGACCAGAAACCTCACTATGAAGGTATGCTAGCATGTTTCCAATTGGGAGGATTGGTTTTTATTTAGTTTTCATGGTGATTTGGGGACACGGCACGGGATCGCAACCTTGGCTCATCAAAGTTTGAAATGCACTGGAACTTGGCTCTGTAGCAATGCACAACTGCTACCATTGACCGAGATGGCAATGCAACTATGCTGTTGTGTATGCTGGGAAGTTTACGATCCTCAGGTTCCAGCCATGCAGCCTCGGACTCTGCCGTGTGGCCACACTGTCTGCACGGGATGCCTGTGTAAGAGCAGTCAACGAAACTTGTAAACTTTTAGTACGACCTGAAATTCCAAGACGCCACCATTGTGCATACTTTTTGCAGGTCGCATATGTCAGTCTCCATCGCAATTCAGGAGCTGCCCCACTTGCAGATACCCACTGCCAGGAGATCAGACCACTTGCTTCTCTCGCAACTTTGCGCTTGAAGATGCAATTGCGCATTTGAATGAGCAGGTCAGACTGTTCAACCTCTTTTTCCAAGTGTTATAGGCACGTTCTCCCAGTCTCTTAGTCCACTACCAAAATGGTATTACAGATGTCAAGCAATATCACGTATGCTGAAACACACCTGCAAACAGCATATACAGTATGAACACCTGCTTTGCATGAGGTGGCTGCATTCCATACTTGTCCGCTGTGCATGCAAGTCCTGTCATGATGCTGATTGCTTGTTGCTTCATGTTGCCGCAGCAATGCAAAGCAAGGGCAGCTATCAAAGAAGCACAGCAGGAGTTGTGCCGAATGGCAGGAGCACTAAAGGACAGTATGGCCAAGGTTGCCACAGGCAAAGCCATCTACTCTGGGTCGAACCAGCTACACAATCAGGTCAGGCACACCATGTACGCTCTCACCATGTGCTGCAAATGACATGCATACATGTACCACACACATGTTACAAAATGCATGCATGTCCCTGTGCTGCGCTTGCTGTATCTTCCAACGATATTTACATGTGTTGTATAGGTTGAGTTGTATAGCAAAGCTGGCTTGTCAAAGCTCACATTGTCTTGAGCATGGCCAGGTGTCCAGTGATACCAACCATCTGCAAAGTTGAGTGACATGTCACCTGATGCTTGCTACTCTGGAAACTCAGGCTGTGGAGTGTCGCAGGCGCTGAAGAGGGAGGCAGACCTAGTAAAGCGTTTGACTGAAGCAAAATGCCAGGCAGAGGCAGCTGAAAAGAAGCTGGCTTTAGCAGAGGCAAACGTCAGGAACAGTGGTTCTCTCAGAAAGCTGCAGATGCGCCATGTGAGTATTGCAACTTTGTCCGATAGCTGCTTGTGTTTGTCAACCTCACAGCTAGATAAGCATGGTTATTAGAATTTGCTGGACATGTACGGCATGCATCACTTTGCTGTCACTTGCAGAGGTATCAGTCTCAGTTGTGCCTGTGAGCTTGGCCACAATCTTCCGGCTCAGATGTGAGGAGTGCTGCTAAATCCTAGACCTTAAACCCTAATTGTGAGGGGCGCAACAAGTCTGCTAGAGTATTGTGCAGACCACCATTTCATTGCATTCTGACTGTGATTGAATGTGATTAGACTCAGGACTGAATTCTTGCTCGGTCACCTGATAAGGATGTGATGTCTACAGAGTCAAGCCAATTTGAGCAACTTGCCTGGATGTCTGGGCATTGCTGGCCAATTGAGGCAGCTTGCAGAGAAGCCTGCACAAACCAGCATTGGATCAGGGCAGCAGGGCAATACATCTGGGGCACATGCAAGTTTCCCAGACCTTCAGCAGCAGCTCTCCATAGCAGAGACAAGATGGCAGAAATACCACGCAGCAGCATGTCAGCATGAATATGTGAGTACATGAAGGCAACTGAACAGCATGTAAGGTTTATGTTGAAAGAACTGACTTCTTCATGACTGTTGCTTGTGCAGGAGATTATGTGGCTGAATAAGATGCAAGGTAAAGCTGTAAGTCACACAGACATACACCAGGTGCTGCCTCTGACCTCATTGGTATGTTATATGTAGTGTCTGGGCTAGTCTTACCTGCATCTGGCAATACACGTCAATACCTTGACTTTTGGGATGCACCACAATATACTTGACTTTGCATTCAACTCATGGACAGCACCTGACTGACCCAATCCTCCAAGTGCAAAATCACCTTCCCAATTGAGCTGACATGGCTGTTTGCAATAACTGCAAACACTTTGAAGCCCACCAATCTGCAACAATCTGAGCGCGCCAGCCTGAGGTCTGTGAAAGAAAGGTGTTACAACATGGAAGCTTGACAGGACTGCTGTTGATTGCATGGTGTGTGACTGTGCAGAGTTGTTTTCAGAATCAAGTATCAATGAGTCACATTGCTGATGCCACCTCAGCCTTGCGTCCCACTACCAGCCACAGCTCTTTTGAGCCTCCTCTGCACCCCCCCTTGCTTCCTGCCAAGACTGTGTCAGGTAAGCAGCAAAGTTTGCACAAGCATGCTGCAATTTGAACATGCAGGTGGCTTTGATGTATATGCCCATTGTGCAACTGGCAGGATTTGACATCATGCAGGCTTAGGGCATTTGTGGGAAATAGTGGGATCACACAGGCACCGTTTCATGTGATTCTGTGTAGTGCTCAAACCTGCATTGATCTTGCAACACTGCTCATCATGACTGTTAGCATCCAAATGTTGCACACTTGAGGGGCAACATGCATTGGTGGATCTGCAACACTATGCGGAAGGCCTCTGCAGTCTGACAAACATGCCTGATGCAGACCACAAGGACCTGACTGGTAAGATAGCAACCTGCCACTCAAGGCCAGACACTCCAAGGCGTGCCAGCCGCAAGAGGGCATTCATCTCCAGGTCTGCTGACGATGAGGCAGACATATCATCATCTGCAAGTGTTGGAAAAGAGAATGGCCCAATCCTGGTTGGGAGAAGTCAGAGGACAGCTGTAGACCTGCCAGGTATGCTCAGCATCACAGCTATTGACACATTTGTATATACACTTGTAAATGGCTACCTGCTCAGCAGACCTGAACACACTATCTGCCAGCTTCTGACAAGAGCATGCCAACTGTGACTAGAGCAGAAGAGCTGCAGATGTATGTGTGGATGCGCTGCAGTTTTTGCATCTTCAGGCAATGCAGTTACAAATGCTCTGTATACATGTGGTGTATGGATATTCCAGGACAGCGCATAAGGGATGCACTGACCTCATGTTGTCATCACATTGCTGGCAGGCAAAGACTACAGTGGTGAGGTGCAAGGCGGTGGCAATTGGTTGCAACTTTTTAGCTGATGTCTCCAGCATGCATGTGCATGCTATCAATTGATTCAGATTACAATGCTCCATTGTAATCTTGCGTGCAAGCTCTTGCTTTGATTCCTGCACACAGACCAGCAGTGCAGCAATTAGACTAGCTGCAGCTGCATTGAACATCGTGCTGCCCTTGTCTGTCAAACAAGCTTTAATTTGTCAGCGCTTGACTGTTGGACGCGACGCCGTTAAGACAGCAGCAGTGCAGTGATTTGCTGTGACATCTGGCTACTTGTGTACAAAGGCAAAAGCTGCAGGCACTTAGTCTGCCATGACATTATGCTGAAGTGTACAAGTGCATGTATATATATTATATAAATATTATAAATATTATAATGTTATAAATAATTAACGTGTTTGGTGGTGTACGGCCTTTCAAGGCCTGTCAGTGGCAAACGCGTAGGGTTGAGAGGCTAAATCATTCTGAAACCGTCTATCATGTGCCACATAAATCGTACCCATACAGCAATGGGAGCAAATTGCATTCAAGACTAACATATGTGCTCAAAGTGTTTTGTGCGACCCATAGATGAAGCTTCTGGCACAAACTGCTGTGGCGTTGATTTGCCACCATGTAAGTCTAGGCTTACTAATAACATCATATGATATCATACACCATGCATGGCAATAGACTAGAGGGAAGATCTGTAATAACAGAGGCAGCCTGTGACTTGCATTCATGCAGTGCAGGTTGCGTATGCACTGCCACATAACAGGTTTTTGTCCCTGTCACTATCATCCATATGATCGATGTTGCACCCCCCTCTACAATTTGGGGGTACAGCTGTACAACATGCATACCTGAAGCAATTCTGCGTCGGCTTTTACATTAATGTGGACTAAGTTCTGACCAGCATACACAAGTACATTCACATAGAGGGTGACAGGTTGCAGTTTGGTCCGAACATGCTAGAACTGCTTCAAGTATCAAGTCTTAGGCGTGTGACCTTTCTAAATAGTAAGCGTGTGACTGCAGAGCGACCTGCAGATTTTGCAGCTTTGGTGCATGGTCTGATGGTGCAGCGCCCTGAAGTGACACTCATAGTGAATGGTAGCCGCAAATTGGTCTCTGCAGTGTAAGCAAACATGTGCTTAGTGCATGTTTCACAAATCTTGCAACTTTGGGATTGAGTGCCTCAGACCCAAGCCACAACTTTGACATCAGTGCTTTGCAAGCCTTGCCACATTTACACACGCTGTCACTGTACATGGGGGAATATTGCACCAAGAAATTACCTGAAGGAATGTTGACTTTGCAATTGGACGATACTCATCTAGAACTTGAAGAACTCACCACCTGCGTGGTACCTTTGCAAAACCTGAAGGTCGTTCGCAGTCACTTTTCCAGCATTCATAGTGATGGCATTCTGGCTTACACCACATTGCAAGAACTCTACCTGTACAGTGGCAGTATCGATGGTAGCTATACATCAGATGACAACATAGTAGAGTTTGGTAGATGTTATGACGGGAGCTTCAGGTGTCCAGATCTATCACCCTTGAAGTGTTTGAGGGTGCTGTACATGAATGTTTCTGGCCGTCCTTATGATGAGCCTATTGACTGGGTCTGTATGGCCTCTCATCTTTGCAAGCATTGACACTGCATTCCACAACTCAGGGATTGAAGATTGATCAAAACTTGACAGTGTTGGGTAACTTGAGTAGCTTGAAGTTGATAGGACCAGCTTTGGACTATGCACATGCGAGGCATGTTGTGTCTGTGGCAATAGACGTCAGTTGGAATGCAGTGCCTTTCCTACAAAACATTCACATAGAGGGTGACAGGTTGCAGTTTGGTCCAAACATGCTAGAACTGCTTCAAGTATCAAGTCTTAGGCGTGTGACCTTTCTAAATAGTAAGCGTGTGACTGCAGAGCGACCTGCAGATTTTGCAGCTTTGGTGCATGGTCTGATGGTGCAGCGCCCTGAAGTGACACTCATAGTGAATGGTAGCCGCAAATTGGTCTCTGCAGTGTAAGCAAACATGTGCTTAGTGCACTATGATGCACCCAGAGTAGTATCCTAAGAATACTCAGTATACCTGAGAGTACACTCTTGCAATGATAATTAGCCATCACAGCATGTTCAGTTGTGGTAACTACGTAATAAGCAATGATTCAGTCAAGTCATTCGTGAACTGGTTAGCCATAGTTGGGTCATGGGTGTCTGGTATGACTAGGTTCGTATCAGCGTCCCGCATTCAGCTCTTTAGGCCAATGCGCAGAATTCAGCGGCCTGATAACAGTGTGAAAGCAGCAACAACAGTGTGTGAAACAGCCTTGTAATGATTCTGTCCGGTGACACAAGACTGCAGTGACGTCCTTGCTGCAAGACAGCATATTTCAGCTGCAGCCAAATACTTGCCTTGGGCATCATGCTGTCGCAATGGTTACAGATCTTTGAAGAGCTACATGTGCTATAACCTGTATCAAGTTGCACAAACAAATGCGAAAACTACAGAGACACAGCTGCGCAACAAACAAGCTGTGACCAAACAACCTGACTAGTCAGGGCTATTTGCAGGAATGTCTACTCAGCAGAACGAGTTTACTGGTTTGCCAGGCATGTGCAGTAGCAACACCTAGACTAGCCAGACACTACAGAGGGGGACAGTTGTGCAAACAAACACCATGCTATAACCAAAAGTCTGTGTGAACGCAAAATAAAAGCCCTTTTTCCATGCCAACATTGTGCTACATCTTGAGGCAGCTTGCACAAGCCCCCGCATGTGCCCACAAATGCTTGCTGCATGCTCAACCACTAAGTAAGTGACCAGTCTTGAGTACAGACATGCTGACACTAGTTATGCAAATCATTCCAGCTTGGTGACCCCAACAACCTTGAGGCGGCTGGTGCTGGTCTGGGCTGCTGATGATGGAGCCACCATCTCACATGTGCCTGATACCCCTTTCAACCTGCAGGCCACAAGGCCAAACTCAGTGCTTGTCTTGGATTGATGAAGAGCCTGATCCAGTGCAAGCTTGCACTCTCCTCTCAAGCAACAACAGTGGACTTGCTTGGAATCTTGAGGTGTTTAGATACCTCAGGCATGCTGGAACATGAACAGCCAATTTTGATGTAGTCCATATATCTTCCTATCTATCACAGTCAACCAACAACTCAGTCTACTGATGAATCTCCTGATAGTAATATCATCAGGACGCCCTTTGACTTAGCATTTGACTTTGTCACCACTTTTTTGGGGGATGCAGGAGCAAGATTTGAGAGCATACTTCTTAAGCCTGAAGCGGCCTTGCTTGCTCCAGAATCCTCGCAGGTTGCCATCTGCCATCATCTGCCGCTGCTTGCTCACCTGGTCCCTCACCTCACCTGAACTCTCCCACGCACCCCTGCACCGCAACACCAGCTTTTGCTGCCTTGTCTGCCTACACTTTGCCTTTGGTTCTGCCATAAACCATCATCTGCCGGTTGTGGATCATCAGGACATATCACACGCCTGCAATGCAATGCTAAAGTGCAAAATTGCATTGCATTGCTCTGACAGACAAAAGGCATGCTGACCTGGTTTCTTCAGCTTCATCCAGGTTCCCTGAATCATCAGTCTCTGACTCATCCTGCTCCTGGTCTGACTGATCCAGGTTTAGAATGGCGGGAACCGGGGGACATACCATCAGCACAGCTCCTGCAAACCACCCTGACTCAATCATGCGTTACGCAGTCACATACATTGCGCTATTCGTTGCAAATGATTTGGCCCACAGATGACCAGTTCAGGATTGCAAACATTGAGAGGACCTCCTTAGCTGATGTATCAACAGTACATTTGCTGCCGAAAGCTTACCTGCTAGCTGTGCATGTTTCTTGCAGAGAAGTGTGTCAGTCAATTCATGTCCATACACAACTCTGCCAGTGCTGCCTGCTGTGCGTGTGTACCAAGACTGCGTTTGCACCAGCAACTCATGTGTATGAGCAAGCCTACAATCTGACATGCCCATGTGTCTGTCTGTCTGTCTGTCTGTCCGTCCGTTCGTCTGTCTGTCTGTCTGTCTGATGTCATCAGCAGTGTTCCTGAACGACTGAGCTTTGGTGGTGGATGCACCTGGCTGGCATCTCGACTGCTGTGCTTGTTTACAAACAAGCCAAGTCCATGATGCACAAACAACATAATTAAGCAAACTGGTCACATTTGCAAAGCAATGGCTGGAAGACTGACCAGTGTTGCCGGCAGTGTGCTGGATGGACTGAGCCTTGAGTCCAGTATCCTCGCTGCTGTGTGCGTTGCTCCACAGCCACAGCAGCACTGCAGGGCCGCTGTACTGTAAAGACACCTCGAAGGGCCCCTGGGGCTGCCCTCCAGGGGCTGTTTCCCCATTCTCAGACTCTGCAGATGACATGACCAGAATATCAGTTGCTGTCATCAAAGTGCAGGTGCAGCACGACTGACGCCGGATCAAGAGGCTGCCAGCAGATTTGTCAGTGAGCTCTCACATGTAGGGGTTTAAAGGACATATTTTATACAGATAACATAGTTCTAGGTTATGCGTCTTTATCAGCTGTGTCTGTATATGTGTGCTGCAGGGTATGTGGACGTGCAGGGTCAGAAGGGATGTATCAAGTCAGCCATGCATTAAAGCCTGCAGGGGAAAGGCACCATTGCATTGGTCATCAGCTTGCGTCTTGTCAGCATCAGCACATTGAGTCAAACAAGAACTAGCCTGAAAGCTGCGGCATGCGCACAAGGTCAGCCCGGCGAGTCATCACAAATTTGCCCTTGACCATTGTTCTCATTAGTCTGTCTGTACACTTGTGCCGGTGCACCATGTCAGCCCAGCCAGTCATCAAAGGCTTGCCTCGGATGACTGTCGTCCTCATCAGTCTGTCTGTGCAGTTGTGCTGCTGTTGGCATCAGCACTGTGAGTAATGCAATAAGCTAACCTGGAAGCTGCTGCAGGGGCACTGTGTCAGCTCTGCCGGTCATCAAGAGCTTGCCGCGCAGCAGCACCACACTGGACTCCTGGTAGAAGGCCTCCCCAGGGCTGAGCTCCAGCAGCAAGGCATCTTGCAGCCCATGCCTCAGCTCACCCAGAGCTGCAGAAACAACGTAAGTCTGACGTGCACGAGGGAAAACAATGTAACAAACTATGCGCCAACACAAGCTATAGGTAGGTGCAAAGCCAGTCTTGATATTCTGGAAAGACTTGTCCTGAGCTTGCCTGTAGAAGTTGGCGCACCAACACCAAACTTGAATCTACAGTCAGATACTCTCATGTACAATGTAGATGCATGATCAGCTGCATTGCCTTGCACTGTGTGCCGGCACATGACCGGGATTCGAAAGCGCAGGTGCTGGATGGCTGCTCACTCAACCACCAAAATGCAGAAAGCGAAAGGCAGAGTCCCTGCAAAGCAAAAGAACACTGAATCCTTGAAGAGCCCTAGCCTGCGAAAGCTGAAGAACAGGTTGATACCTTCTGAGGCGTGCTGCTGCATGTTGCTCCAGATTGTGTCTGAAGGAAGGCTGGTCAAGATGTCATGGTCAGTCGGCACAGCTGGCGGTGGCCGGGCAGGCCTGGCGGTGGCAGCCTCGTTCCCGCCAGAAGCACCCGCTGCCTGTTCGGTTTCCGAAGGAGGAGGGGATTTGGGCTTGGATTTGAAGGGATTCCATGCAGCACTTGATGAGGCAGCCGCAGGGGCAGGGCCTTTGTCTGTAGGGCCATTGCCCTCTGCCTTCTCGTCTGGGGTTTCCTTGGTGGCCACAGGGGACTGCACAAAGTCAGGAATATCATACTATTATTACTGTTTCATACTTTCTATACTATTGCTATGCTACAGCCATCAGGTGACAGAGCCACACTGGGAGTACTTTGGTAGACGGTGACTGGACCCTGCTTTTGGCAATGCTTATGAACATATGTCGTCTAGCAGACAATGTGATCAGGCGCTACGTTTGGCACTACTGAAAACTGCCATGTACCAGCACATACACTGTACTGTACAGTACTACTGTAGCACTAATAGTTGTGCAAAATGATCTCAACCCTCTAGGCCACACCCTGAAACCATACATGCTTGGGCATAACAGCTCTGTAGCGCATTATAGGCAAAAGATATTCAGGGTTGCTGGTCAGGATTGCATACCTCAGCTTCGTTTTGCATGACCTCAGCAGAGAGGTCTGTGAGGGCTCGTTCAAACTCCTGAGCAACGATGGACTTGAAGGCGCCGGTGTGCTTGTGCTGCGCCCACAGCAATGCCACCGACTGCATTTTGGCAGTTGCATGTTCAGGATCAACAAAATGGTTACCCTTTTCTTGTTTGTTGTGAACTGTGATGGCCGCGTAGTGACTATTGTGCACTTGCTGCCCTTGATGGTAGGTACACAGCTTGGGCAATGTTCCTTGTTTCGAGAGTAGAAGAACAACATTTTGGGAATATTCCTCTGCAGATCTGTGATTTTACAACTTTCACAATGCTTGCAGCACAATGTGAATTCACAGGTCATGTGTGATGCTCATTCTGTGCCGCTGATTAGTATAGTTGACTGCAATTGATGCCCTGTTTTTCAGAAGCAAGGCTGCCAGTTCTGCCCATACTCTAAACAATACACGAGCAGGGGAAACACTGCGCAGTGCTGTCTCCACCGCAGCCTGCAAACTTGACGCTGCAAAGCCTAGCAATAGACAATTGGAATGCAGATCGCTAAACAGCATCAGCATGGCAAGGCAGATGTGTGCATCAGGAAGCAATGTCCAGATAAGTCTAATACAACAATGTAAAAAGCAAATTGGCATGATCATTGTGTAGCCATTTGCAGCAGATAGGGGGGGCAGACCTTGCGCTCATCTGGCTTCTTGACTTTGTGGCGGTTGATGATGCGCTTGAGTATGTGGCGCCGGGCTTGCAGCACAGCCACATGCTGGTAGTGCGTGATGCCTGACGTTATGACTTCTGACTTTAGCCTGTCCACCACAAACAGCGCCGCCAGCCTGTGGCACAGCACACGCTTCATTTGGCCGCATTCTGTGTAAAGAGCGGGGGGGGGGGGCGTAGGGTCGCGTTAGGTAGGCCAAAACCTGGGCGGACTTTGCACTTTAATTTCCCTCTATGAGTGCCTATGCACCTTGTTGGGTCCTTGATGCTACTGATTTCCCCAGGACGCGTCTTGCTGGGGGGAGGGAGCTTCTCCAGGAGGAGTGCAGAAGGGTGGTCTCAGGTTTGACAGCATTGCAACACCTGATTTGTCATGAGCACAAAGCAACAAAGACAACCGGATCCCACTTCTACAGATCTGGCAGCTGACACATGACATCTTCATTGTTGTCTATTTCTTCCTCCCTGATTAGCCAAAAATGTACCAAGCAGTTCAGCTGCAAAATAGCACCGCATGTCTAATGCAACAAGGCGCCCATCAAATGGAAAAGGAAAAGAACAGATGATGCTGTGATACAACTCAATGTAGGCGAGCCCAATCTGCCCTTGGCACAAGAAAGCCCTACCTGTACAGATCCACCAGAAGCTGCATCACATCCTTGTCACCCTCCATTGCCCTCTCCTTGATTCTGCCCACCACATACTGAGGGAAGTGAAAGACCACGGGGCCCTGCAGCAGGGCATTTCCCACTGCTACGCATCTGGCGGAGCCTGGCAGCACTTCTCCCACTAGGGCTTGCAGAAGGCCAAACACTCCCCCACTACCCAGGAAGTACTCCTGCAGAGACACAAGGCAGACTTGAAACGGAAAGGCATGAGGTTGGCAGATGGGCAAACACTCCCCACTACCCAGGAAACACTCCTGTGGAATCAGAAGGCAGAGCTTAAACCAAAAGGCATGGGTCTGCCCTCCAAACATATGCAGCCGGCAGCCAGGCTCCCCCATCATGCAGAAAGTACTCCTGTATAGAAGTAGAGTAAGAGCACACACCTGCCGACTGAATGGCATTCGTTTCATTGAGTACCTTACAGTCTGGGTTGTGGAGCCAGTTGTGACTGATTATACATCCTGCCTTGAAAGCACAGGTGTGTGGCTGAATGGCACGACTTCTAAAATTTGCACAGGGGACATGAGCTGAGTGCTTGGCTGGCACTGCCACTTGCTGCCTAATCCTTGCAACATGACAATGTCTTTTTGACTGCATCAGCACTACTCTGGCAGGTTATCTGTGGAGCAGCCCCCGCTGGATGAGACAACTAGCACAGGCAGAGGGCAAAATTTCAGAAATCACAAATCTGACAGGCTGTTGATAGTCTGTCCCAGCCCCCCCCGCTGCACTCAGCATAGATGCTGCGCGACTTATGCAATGACAGCCTCCCAGTTGCACCCTTTGGTGAGGCCAGTGTGAAAAAGTGGCCTCACCCAAGGCTACAATTCCTCTTCATTGTGCCAGGCTGTGACAAGCTTTAAATGGCCAGCAACTGTGAAACGCATGAAAGTTGAAGGACAGGTCAGCAGGCTGTGCCCTGGCAAACCTGCTGCACTTTCGGTTGTTGATGGCATACTGTGTCAAGGGGGGGCGGGGGTTTGACACATTTGTCACCCATGCCACTACACAAGTGGCGCTGTCTTGTCTTTTCTTTCATTTGTGCAGACCAGAGTCAATCGTCAAGCGCACCAAGGGCCTGCCGCAAGAAGCACTCCAGATGTTTGCTTGCCAGGGTGTAAAGCAGACTGAAATTTCACAATCATTGCCCTAGCACAGACATTACATTATCACCTGCAGGGGAATCGATTTTGACTTCTTATCCTTAATCTGCAGGAAAATTGATATTGATATTTGGGGGTGCAGAATCTAATAGCCTGTGCCAATATGTTGGGTCTGTTTTTGGCCACATGTAGGATTCATGACAAAACTGGGTAGACAATAGTGACCAGGTACGCTGGCCACATGAGTACATTTCAGGGCTATCTGCTGTAAAATGTGAAGGTCATCCATGTTGTAAGCCATCACTCAAGGTGTGCCTTCCCAAGTCACTGCAGGTCTAGCATTGCAGCTCACGAGAGTTGATTTGAGAGGCATGTTCTTGTGGTGTTGGTTGCATCCCAAGCGTATATAGTTTCAATGTGAGACCGCTGACCTAGATCTGTAGTCTGATGTCCCATGACCAGATACTGGTTGTGTGTTGCAGAGTGTGAGGTTGATTTGCAGCAACAATAATTACAGAAGCTCTGTCCATCCTCAGTGAGGTTCGATCCCACCTGCAGCCTTGGTTGATGCACATGGCTGGTAGCTTACCTTTGCAGGTTTGCGGGCAGAACAAGCAGTCAGTGGTGGAATGGATGTGTACTACAGGCACGTTGGAAGTATCCTGCATGAGCTGTGCGATAACGCCCGGCAAAAGCTGCAAGATATGCCCAGACATGAGGCCTCCAGCAGCAAGAGATAGTGCGTTCAGAAAAAACGCAGACAGCTCTAACAGACAAGTTCGACGTCGTGAAGCACCAGAAGGCCAGATGACCCGGGCTGAACAGGCTGGTGAGCAACGATCACTCGTGACATGCGATGACGCGACCCGTTTTTGCAAGTGTCTGACAAATGTGCGGCAGCTGCGTTCTGTCCCATTGTCATCACTTATACGAGGGGAAACGAGCCTAGCTCGTAGATCCGAATCGCTGGAACAGAATAGCTAACGGGGCTGCTGCTTCGACAACCTAAACTCCAAATTAAGGTAGACCCATACTCAGTACGATCTGCACTCGACTGCGCATGCACAAGGAGCAAAGCGGCGGGACAATCCGGATCATCTTGGGGAGTGGCTCTGGAGTCACACGGGCTTAGAGGGCTTTAGAAACGTTAGAAGTTTTCCTTTTCCTCTAAGAGAGTAGAGGGGACTCCGGAGCCACTCCCGGGGAGGGGGGAAAGAAGGCCGTCAGGGGGTGATGGCCCCTGGGGTCGTGTTTGCTCAACACGATCACTCAAGGAAAACAACTCTTATACTCTACCCTGCCCCAATCACTGTGGTTGTAACCCGTGTCGCTTGCACAACTTATCCACTTCACCTATTGCTTGCACAAGAGGCACATGCACAATCTGGGACGGGCACATACCTGAGTGTCATCATCAGGAGTCTGGTAGGAACTCTTGATCAGTCCCGCCATGACCACATAGATGCCATCTCCCTCCATGTCACCATCACCTGTACAGTGGCAGGGCCTTTTTGCTCTGCATCGGGCAGCCAAGGACTGCTGCAAGGACTGTAGAGACGAGCAAGGACACTTTCTGAGGTGTGATTTCAAGCTGTGACTACAGATGTTGGCCAATGCAAGACAGCAAAATTGACACTGGTGGTACTCGAGCCTGGTTTGGTGCAGCCATTCATTCCAGCAACCCTTGGATGCACGTTGGGACCAAAGAGCAACACTGACTTACATGCAAGGAAAAGAAAGGCAGGGAAAGGCAGAATCCGAAAAGGAAAGGCAGGGAAAGGCAGAATGTGAAAAGGAAAGGCAAGGAAAGGCAGAATGTGGAAAGGCAGAGCGAGGCATGCCTGAGGGTGGTTGCCACATGACCTCTCCCCTCTGGTATTTCACCAGCTGCCCGCGCTGCAACAGCCTTTTGAAGATCTCTGATGACGCATTCTGTAGGAATGGTAGTTGCTTCAGCACCTGTACACACCACAGTATCTTGTGCACACCCCATACATGAAGCTTCTGGCATAGTAAAAAAGCTGTAGCACTACTGCTGCTACCATGTAAGTCCAGGATCAGTGGAAATATCATGGCACTAGTATTGCGGGAAGAGCTTTCAAAAGGAGTGGCAGCTTGTGACTTGCGTTCATGCAGTGCAGCTCACATATGCAATGCCATTGACAGCACTACGTCCCTCACATTATCATCTACATGACTGATGAGGCCCCCACCTCCACAATCTTGGGGGCTCTCCAGACAGCACCCTTCCTTTCAAGCCTCCTTTCCTGGGCCTCGATGGGCTCCAGCAGCTGCTCCTGCTCCTGCTCATCCACCATGCCACTGCTGTACAGCTGCTCCACAAAATTGGCCTGCTGCCGCATGATGGCCATTGCAGCCCTGCACACACAGTGCGTCATCTTTTTTAGCAACATGAAACATGCATATCCCACACTCCTACACCTTAAACCCTAAACACTGCATCTGTGCAGTGACGATGGTGTTTGATAGCTCCACAAACTTGACTTACTTGTGGCAGTAACAGCGGTGCAGTGTAGAGAGTCATGTTAAGCTCCAGCATTAAACTGCATTGGATCTCAAACCCTGACGATGCAAGGCACAAAACTACCTTGAAGCCCAAAACCCTACAACGTATCTGACTCCCCTGAGAAAACCAGGATGAAAAATCTAGGGTTTTTGGACACCCTAGCAGCTCAGATGTGATTAGTCAATGCTGGGGCATGTCAAGGTGCCTGATCCAACAGGCATTTGGCTTCTGCAACTGGAGGAGGCAAAAGAGGGATCAGAAGAAGGTAGAGACGCAAAAGAAGCAGCAGAAGCGGCGCGAAAACAAGGAAAAGAAAACAAGGTAAAGACTAAACAGACGATTAGTGGGACGTCCAGACCAAAGTAGAGGTAGGCATTGGAGGAAGAGGAAAGGTACTACACACTCAGAAGAAACAGAAGGAAAAAGCGATGCGTTTGCTTATTACAGTAGAAGTTGGGCAGACAAATGCATTGAGGTGGTACAGGCTGCACAGGGGCACACCTGTATGACTGGATAGCTTGGAAGCGGGCAGGCGCCTCAATCTCCCGGTCAATGATGAACTTCCACACCTTCTTGCTCTCCGACTTGATCTGCAAGTAACCACTATGCTTTTGTTGCTGTTGTCACACTGCTGTTACGCTGTTTGTTATGCTGCCGTACAGCAATATTGCCAGCTGTGTAACGCCTGCTGGACCATACGCAAAAGATTTTGGATCCACTGTAATGTAAGCTGAAAAAAAGCGAAGGTGTAATGATGAAATGACTTGGAAGGATGATGACTTGAACGTTTTTACAGAGAGCACCAACTGCTCTCTGTAAGGCATGCCTGTTTGCTTGCAACAATGTTTTGTGTGTGCATACAGGAGAGGATCCCCAGCGTCATCAGGTACACTGAACAAAGAGTGGTGGCTGCAAGGCGTCAAACTGCTGCTCAGCATGCCTGTTTGGGTGGATCAATTCTCCCATTTCATCATCAAACAGATCTTGAGATCATTGCCTAGTATATTTGGTTAGTCAGCACAAGAAAAAAGATACATGGTCTCATCTTTTCTTGCTACTGACTAGTCCAACATCCTAGGCCGTTATCTCTGGTCCAAAGACTGCTGCACTATTGACCATGTGTGTGACTGTGTGAAGTCTTTGTTTCTTTTTTCACCAGATGCATAGCAGTACATACTACCAGCAGCTTGGTTTGCTATCACCATAAGATTACAAAGATCTAACCTAGATTATAAACACCTAGCAGGTATCTGGCAAAACACGGCTAGACTGCCTGTGACTGTTGTTATGACCAAGATCTGCATGAAGCTGAAGGCTCACCTCATCTCTGAGAGGGCTGTCATGAGTTGAGTCGCTGAGCCACTGAGCTTGAGGGCTCCAGGTGAGAGAGAGCCAGTACTCCACAGCTACCTCAATACTCAGCAGCATGGTTCTGCTCAAAATGGACCCCAGCACCTGTGGCACAAGAAACAATTTGCATGTGACGCCAATTACTGCACATGCCAATAATAGTCAAAGTTTGAACACCACAGTTCTTTTGCTGGGAAGAGTTTTTGTAACTCATCAACAATCGCTAAACTGAATATTCTGAAAAATTTATGAAAGCTACAAGCAAAATCATTATTGTGACTGGTGAATCAGGGCGTACAGCAAGATTTGTACACCTGATGGCAGAAGCATGCAAGCATGGCAGATCCAAGCTGACAGTATGCAAAGGGTTTGCATGCAGACTGCAAGGACAATCTACCTCCACCAGTTTGAAAGTGGGCCACTGAACCACAATCCAGATTGGTAATCCTCCCCAGCGCCAATCATGGCGGGAAACATTGTAGCGGCGCAGCAAGAAGAGGAAGTGTGCCAGAAACGCTATGCCCCATCCCCCACACAAATCCCTGCAGGAAGATGATGAAAAATGAGACATGTGGAGTGGCTCACCACAAACATGCGTGTCAATCACATCATTCAGTGACAGCCGAGACTTTGAAAATTTGTAATCACGGTGGACAGCTCAGAGTGCATGGGTGGCTGACAGGCAGGGCTGTTAGTGCTGTGCAGACTGACTTGCAGCATATGCATGTGCTGCTGCCGGAAACCGCGCCACGCAAAATACATCAAAAACTCATAAAAAACACAAAATGTCAACAATTCTAGAAAAAAACCTCACTTCTCTATGTTTTGCCAGATGTTGAGGCGCTGCTTGGGGTCGTCCACAGCAGCACTGCAAGCATGGTCCAGCAACTGGACGCCTTCTGGTGATATCAGGCCCCGGCCCCTCTTGCTGTGGAAGTAGCGCTTCAGACCAGACACCAACCTGATGCGACCCTCACTCAACACCTGCACATCAACAGCATCAGGCTTTTGCACTTTGTTTCGAAATTGACTAAACTTCATATTTTATGCAAGCCCACAGGAACACTCAGCTTTGCCTTGGTCATTGGATGTCTGTGCGTTGCCACGTTTAGAGTCCCTGGAAAAGGACGCAAGCCAGCAGTACTGTGCATGGGCGGGCAGGGCTTGGTGAACATATCCTAAACCGTAAATATAGTATAGAGTAAACTCTAAACCCTAAACACACTCAATCTGTTGGTTGTCTGAGCAATGCTGACTCAGCAGCTGTGACCCAGCAGCACACGCTTTAGCAGTTGCAGGCTTGCAGGCTTGCAGTAGTTTCAATGGCTCCAAAGTGATTTGCTTATCCCCTTGGGTTTTGCTCCATGCTGCTGCCTTGGAAAATTTCTGCCACAATTGCTGGAAGACATACACTTCATTTTCTCAACAAAACAGGCACATTTCTGTTGCTTAGTGACTGCTGTTCTGCTTTGCTGTTACTGCAGAGGAGAGTGAGCAACCATGCAGCAACAAAGGAAGATCAGAAGGGCAGGACAGCAAGAGACGTCTTCCAAAGAAGCAGAATACCAGCAGAGGAACATGAAGATGAAGGGGGAAACAAGAAAGAAGAAATCCTGCATGCTTACCTCTTCTTCACTCAGACCATCCTCATCTTGAGCCTGCACAGTTGGACCGGCCAAGTCGTCAGCAGAGAAGTCATCTCCCGCCTGCTGCTTGCCGCCACCGCCGCCACCGCTGCTGCCACCGCCGCTCAAAGACAGTGGCCCGCTTATAGACCGGTCAAGTTTGTGATGCCCTGTCAGTGCTCGGCCGCTAGCACTCCTGCAGAACAACAAGGCCCTCTGCGGTCAGGCAGGATGTGATAACCAGGCTTCTACTGATGACCAGGAGGAGAAAGGCAGGTGAAGAAGAGTACGACCACCTGCTGCAGCTGCTCTTGAACCGATACAATCATTGTGTATGATGACTGTGTGGACATATCCCTGACTGAAACTGCTGCTGCCGGCTTTGCTCAGCGGTCAAGCATGCTCATAAGCTCACCTCTCAGCACAGGAGGTGTCAGATTGTTCAAGGAGCCCTTTTCCAATGAGGAGACAGGGTGTAGCCTAGTCTGCTGTAGTCTAGGCTGCCATAGACCCTATAAACCCTACAAGATGCAGCATACAATGAACAATGATGTCACCAGTCATACCTGCTGCTGCTGCTCTTGTTGTGGCTGCTGCTGTCTGTTCTTCTCATTGCGCGTTGACCAGGCTGTTGACCGGGCAGGGCAACAGAGGTGGACTCCTTCTGCTGTGCTAGCTGATGCAGATCCACATTCATCCAAGACATGCGAGGCAGCTTCCTCCTGCCTTCCTCATCCCTGCATGCACATATGGCATGTCAGCCCAGCCTTGTCTGGACTGGTTGCTGATGAAGCATGTGCAGGTCTACATTCATTCAGATCACATCCTGGTAGGGCAGGACAGGGCAGGGCAGGGCAGGGCAGGGCAGGGCAGGGCAGGGCAGGGCAGGGCCGGGCAGGGCAGAACAGGGCAGGGCAAGACAGGACAGGGCAGTGCAGACTGTGGCAGGGCAATGTAGGACAGACTGGGGCAGGGCAGGACAGCACTGGAGCAGGGCAGGGCAGACTGGGGCAGGGCAGGGTAGACTGGAGCAGGGCAGGGCAGGTTGCAGCAGGGCAGCCCAGACCGGGGCAAGGCAGGGCAGGGCAGCACGGCTTACCCAGGCCAGAGCATGTGTGGAGCAATGATGGGTTGAGGCACAACTTTATACTGCTCTCCATCATGGCCATGCCTTGTGACATCAGCCAAAGCAATTGACGCCAAAGACGCCGTGTCATCGTAGTCATCCAGGTACTGTTCTTCTTCTTCCTGTCCATCTTCTTCTGGGGGTCCGCTGTTGGCAGGTTTTGCGTGTCCCCAGAAAGCGCTTCTGGTTGCAGATGGCCCAGCTTCCTGCTGGACGCAATTTTAGCATGATCAGAGGTCAGAGTTTGCAGGTTAGGGGTAAGTTGCGAGAGGCCACAAGTGAGTGGTTAGAGATTCACACTGCAGGTTGCGTTTGCCATTTGCCAGGAATTGGGCTACAATGCACATGCAGATCGCATTGATCAAGCACACTAGCTGTATCTGTATCATGCAGGTACAGGAACATGGCAGACCCACTACAACAGTTACCATTCTGACGAATTTGCACAAGGTTGTACATTGAAGTGCAAAACCGATGATTCTCCCCCTGATGTCCATACCCTTGCAAATGAAGGCGTATTCCTTTCTGTGGTTAGGCTGAATGTGAAGCAGTGGCAAATACGCAGCACAACAAGCACATCTTATCTAATTGGTTGTGCTATGAGCACGCATGCTTTGTTATGAACCTGATGACTTTTTTGGCAAGTTAGTACAATGCCAGCAATGCGGTACCTGATCTGCCTTTGCTGCTCCAGGCTGCCCTTGGGCATTCCAACCCTCAAAGGCTGATTTTGCCACTTGCGACAGGGGTGTCCCCTGCCCTGTCGACTTTTCATTAGGGTTTCCCCCTGAATTGGCAGACTCAGAATCCAGGCCTTGCAATTCCCCTGTTCCCTTGGACTCACCACCCTGGGGTGCCGACTGCCCAGTCTCTACTTCTGCTTCTTTCTTGGGCTCCCCCTGCCTGGCAGAAGGGTCCCTGGGGTGGGTGCCTGAGCGGCGACTGCCTTGAGGTCTGAGACTTCTGTGTGACCTCAAGCTGCGATGTGAGATGAGGCTGTGTTGCCAGTTCATGGAGGGGCGGGGCTGATTCATTTGGCCCTTTGGCGTGCCACCAGTATGGTGCACATCCTGCATTCAAACGGCCACTGTTTGGAAAATTTGCAGCACTGACATGAGTGCTCTTCAAAGTGAGAAGGGTACCAAGGGAAGCGACCGTTATGAGGATTTAGGCTTTGGGTTTTGAAGCCTAAAACCTAAACCTTTTCACACATCAGGTTGTAGCTTCTGTGTTCATTTGCTTTCTCAGTGTTCCACAAGTTCGGTATGCATGAGCGTGGCAGGCAGATGAACAAGACCTGTGAGTGTACGTTCCCAGGGTCAAAAATGCCAGTGCCGTCAGACTTGGCATCTTCACTTTTCTCGTCTCCTCCCATGAAGGGTACATCCTGAGCAAACTGGTTGTTCTGATGCTGGTTCATGACCTCCTGCATGTCACCCTTGCTAATGACAGTGCCAGTGTTCAGAGTACCTGCAACAGCAACTCATCTTCAGCGCCAATCGCAAAGCCATCTTGGAAGGCTGCTGATCAATGAGAGATACCCTGAACAAAAGGTCTGTTCTGATGTTCTGTGACTTTCTGCATGTCCCCTTTGCTGAACACAGTGCCAGTTTTCGGAGCATCTACAGCAGCATTTCAGCTTCAGCATTGCAAGTCAAGTGACTTGGACAGCTAGTATATAGACTGGTATGTCAGGACCTGATGAATGTGATGATTCAGCTTTGTGTCCTGCTCAATGGTGTCGTTGCCCAGCAAACATCCTGTGTAAAAGGTGACTACATGCAGCATTATGCTTTAGCAAACAGAGTCCTACCAGTGTCAGACATCCTTTTGTCACACTTTTCATCACCATTTCCTTCTGACTACTGCTACTGCAGATGCACGTCAACAACCCACATGGCTACATGTCTATATATTTATCACTCTATACACCAGTATATCACGTGTGGCAGCAGTGCTGCAGCAAGCATGCAAATCAGGCAAGGAGGTTCTGTTACAAGAGGCATGCTTACTTGGGCGGCTTGAGGGCGCGCTGGTGTGGTCTCCATGGGGGGTCAGGGGGGGTTCAGCATCCTCATCATCACTGTCACTGCCCAGAGGGTCTGCATGTCTGCACAAAGTAATGTTGTCAGGGCATATGCAAATCATCATTTTGCTTTTGTACATGTCAGCCCGACACAGCTGTGTCATTGCTCATACAAAGAGGACCGGCACACGCAGTGCAATGTTTGGAAGGGCCTTGAAAAGTTGGCTTCACAGTGTAAGCTTGTCTACCTGGTTGTAGACATTTCTGAAGCCTTGAGGGATGCAAGATGTCGAATTTGCAAAGTATTGCAATGTTGCCTATGACAATGCACTTCTGATCAGTCCCTGATCATCATGCTCAGTGCTGTCTTGTCTGCGATCAAGATAGTTGCGATATCTGCCGCACTGCTCCCACCTACACACGCCTTCGATGGTGTACTAGGCCTACCTAGCCGTACCGCCAGTCAGATTGAGCTGTCGTCGCACACAAACTGTTCTGCTAAGCAAGGACTGGTTTGGACACAGACTTTTGACGACCACTGTATCTTGCTTTTGGTTTACTTTCTTATATCCCAAATTTTGTTGAACAATTGTCATGAACACATACAATACGAACATACAGTGCACATGGATGTAGATGACAGGGATGCTGACCTGTCAGCTGCTGCTGCTGATGCAGTACCATGAGCATGTGACCTTGAGGAATGCTGCCTCGAGAACCCCTGGCCGGCTTCTAGATCCACCTCTTGGATGTCCTCCAGCCGGCCGCTCGTCTGCTGCTCTTCATCGTGCAGCAGGGGCTGAGCCAGTTGATCCTGGCGGTTGTCATGGTGATAGTCCACCTGATCCTGTTTAGATCCCTGGTGTCGGAATGCTCTGAAGCACATGTCCTTGAAGGCTGTCAAGGCCTTAGCCACCTTACGCGTAGGAGTCTTCTCAGGTCTGCAAGCAGCATTAGTAACAAGAAGGCACCAGTACCAGCAGTGTGGTGTTCAGTTGTTGTAACACAACTTGTATCACCTACTTGAGCATGAACAAACAACACCATGTCATACGGGTTGATCCAAGCACATATAGTTTGCGCATGCACAGACTATACGTGACTGCACATGTATACATATCCCAGATACTACAGCGACTGATAACATACTTGACTGCTTCAATTAATCTGCCCACTTTCCTCTGAACAAAGCAGTGCACACAAATCATTGCAATCGTGCAACAACAGTCAGGCAACCAAGCTGGTGGATGTGGCCTTTGTCCTTTGTCCAGCCCTCACTATGCATATGAGGGCGTAGCTAACAACATCTGGAATGGCTTGCTTGTCAACTGAGTGTGTTGTTCATCTCCGTCACTGAGTGTGTTGTTCATCTGTGAGGCACGGCTAGTTGTGCATACATGTGTGTGTGCGGGTGGGTGACAAGGTCTAGAGGGGCTTACTTGTCACTGGGCACTCCATCGGGGTGTGCAAATTTGTGAAGGCTGTCACTCATGTCAACAAAATCCTCCACAGCTTTCCAGTCCACTCCTGTAGAGCAACAATTATGCCAGTTTGTTGAGGGTTTAGGGTTTAGAGTGAAGGAATCAGGGTTTATGCTTGAGATTATGTCGTTGACACCCATTCAACAGGAAAGCCATGGGACGAGACCACACCATGCGCATACATGACGTAAACAAAACCATGCTGAAGCAGGAAACAGACCATGCCAGGTTTTTACACAGGCATTGATGTATGTACAGCAGAGCAGAGAAGTGAATTCTATGTCTCCTTGCACACTCTAGCACAAAAGCCTTGTGGTGTGCCTGCACACATCAAAGAAGCATTTCTCTTCTTATGCGACAATGTGACATGCATGCTTCTCTGACATAGACACGATATGGACGCTTTGTAAGCCAATGCGCATCTGCCGAAAATTTATGTTATGCTGCAGCTCCTGGCAAGTCGAACGGAGCTCTATTTAGTTTGCTGCTCATGTAAAGAATGTGGTGCGATCCTTGGTGGCCCTGCCGAAACAACACAAGAGTGGTGGCGGGCAGCGGTATTTACATTCTTCCAGCTCGCTAACACTCTCTGCATTACATCCGTTGTATCTTGGTTTAAGAGCCAAGTGTAACGGGGGGCGGGGGCGGGGGGGGGGGATTGATACCAGTCTTTGTTGCTTATCTAGCTATAACCGGTCTCAGGAACCACCTCGTCATGAGGGGTCTCAGACAGTGAATCAACAAGGTCTGACCCAGAGATCGACCACAATGATTACTCTGACACCCATCATGATGAGGTGGTTCCTGCAATCCCATCACAGCTAAATAAGCAGTAAAGAATGGTATTATTGCTGACAAAATAACTTGCGGTTCTGAAACCAACTGGTGACGCACCTCTCAGCATCTCATCTTCATCATTCTTGAGTTCCTTTACAGCATTCTGGGTGTATCTGGTGAATGCCCTGCCAGCCTTAGCTCTAATTTTGGCTTTCACAGGCGACACCTGGCTCAGCCCAGTCCACTTCAGCAGAAGAGGGATCAATGGTGCATTCACCAGCAGGGTCATCACCACAATGCCAGCAGTCCACATGGACATCTGTAACAGCATAATGTTGACTGTCTTGTGACCCAAAGCTGATGTAATGCAGCATATGGTCGATGTGATACAACATATGGGTGATGTGTTACGGGACATGATTGACATGTTACGATACAGAATTGATGTGTTACAATACCGAACACATGAGGGCGCATTCACCAGCAAAGTTGTCACCATAATGCCAGGGGTGCCCATGGACATCTTCAATAGCGCAAGGTTGATGTGATCTGAGGGGTATGCAGGGCCAGAGAGCAGCAGCACACACACACACATACTACCTGCCCAAAAGCTGTCAGTGTTGCCTGGCAGGCCACCTGTGCGGTTTGCAGCATGTCGCCACATTTCTGCAGCCGATCCGGCTATGTGACCAGCACCTAAGCTAGGAGAGGCACACGGTCTGAATGACCCTGAATGAAGAGTATGCAGTGGCAGATAGTAGCAGTACACAGACACATGCTACAAGCCCAACTGTTGCCTGGCAGGTCACCTGTGCAGTTTGCAGCATGTCGCCAGACTTCTGCAGCCGATCCTGCTGGGTGACAAGCATCTGGGCTAGGATGAGGGAGACAGCCCCCCTCAGACCCCCAAAGGTGGTGAACAGTATGACTGGGGCGGGTAAGTGGGCGTCTGCTATCTTGAACAGGGGGTTGAACATCACAATCAGTAGACCTGTACCCAAAAATTAGCTCAGGATTGTGGATTTCGAGGAAATATGGGGCGGGTTCCTGCTAGACAAGCTATGGATGTGACAGCACACAAAGATAGTACAATGTAGCAGAAAAAACTTTGTGGATCCTGTGCAACACTCTTGACTGAGCCATTATGATATTTGAACTTACCATTATTCAGACCAAAGTTGTAGCAGGACAGCTTCTAGATTCTGAATCAGAGGTGGGAAGATGGCGTTGTCAGGTATTGCTATGGAGCAAAGCTTAGGGTGGCTTCCAGCAAAACATGCATGCATGTGTATGTGTCAATGCAGCAGAGAGTGGCTGACCTCGCACGATGAACATAACCAGGAAGATGACAGGCAGCCGCCAGAAGGTGACCGCCACCGTCTTGATGGCAAAGTGCTCCACGTCATACAGCTCCTGCGTCACAACAAGATGACATCATGTCAATCTTTGCGATCGAGATTCCACCAATCAACTATGTATCTGAATGGTGTACATCAATGGTGTAGATAGTGTACATCAAAAGTGTATGTCAACAGTGGATATCAACGAATGTATAGTTGTGTAAGCAATAGACTGGAGCATGAACAGCCTGGAAGACATGCACAGTCTAGATGTCGAATGGCGTGCAAGTGCCATGAAGCCTTCAGGATGGCAAAGCCGCAACCCTGGTTGGGCTTGTCTTGACAAGCAGTTCTAGGGAAACATTCAGAGACAGCGACACACAACTTAAGTTCCAGCTTTCCCAAATCCTGTGTGTTGACTGCCCTGCTGAGTCTCAAACACAGAAAATGTGAATTGATTGATTGATGATTAAGACCATGCAGACCACCTGTACACAGGAACACAATCATGGTACGGCCATTTCCCATAAAAAAAGGAAGAAAAATCACAACTTACGATGCCATCAGGGGATTCCATGAAGAGAAGGTTGAGGTGGGCCCAAGCTTCTTTCTGGCCTTGCGGACATGTTGGCCTGGCGGGCATTTTGGACAGCGAGTCGACAACGTTAACAGATCAAGTCACAATTTGCATTGCGGCTGCGCTACTGCAACCAGGGCATCTGGACAGGCATGTCACATGAAAAAGACAACTTAGAAATCAACAAATAAAAGCAAAAGTTTCAGTTCTGGTGATGCTTTGCTGGATTCCCAAGCTGAGGCTGAGCCAACCCACCTGAGCAGATCTGACAAAGAAGTTGACACTTGAGACTCCAGAGAAGAAGAAGACCATGCCAGTGATACCAAACCCAATTGTGTCCCAGAACTCGTCAAACACTCCAGACTCTGCGACTTTGGGTGAGAGTCCCCACTTGGCTGTTGCACTGCCATACAGGCCATACACCACCACTGCTATCACCCCACTCACTTGAGCTGCAGCAACCAACAGGACCGTCAGGATGTGCATGTGTTACAGGCAGACCTTGTACCGCAAAGCATATTGTTATTGCACTTCCGTAAAGGCCATGAACCACCACTGCTATTACCCCACTCACTTGAGCTGCAATGATCAACATGGTTGTCAAGCTGTGCATAAACCACAAGCAGGCCTCGAACTGCTAAGCATATTGTTGTTACGCTGCCTTACAAGCCATACATCACCACTGCGATCACCCAACTCACTTGAGCAACCCAAAAAACTGTCAGGCTGTGCATGAAATACAGGCAGACCTTGTATTGCTAAGCATACTCTTACTGCGCAGTTGTGTAAGCCGAAACCAATCGCTGCTATCATGCTGCTCACTTGAGCTGCAGCAGCCAATGGACCTGTCAATTTGTGCATGAAGTACCGGCAGACATGATATAGTGCCGCACTAACATGCCTACTAGTATTGTACTGCTACAAGGCCTGCATGAGCTTCATGCACAACTTGACAGGCGCCTGCATTGATTACTGCAGCTCAAATGAGCAGGGCTGCAATGGCATGCAGGCCCAGGAGAAATTGGAAGGGAAAGACGCCTCTCAGAATTAACTAATAATAATAATTAAAATGCTTTCCAGCTCATGATGAGCTAGGTACGTGCAGGACAAGTCTTGTCTCTCCAGAGCAGCCTGTCTTGTGCATCCCTATA
>JAABUP010002356.1_pt1 | contig 36715 bp, 45 predicted proteins | sample 5559201 | NCBI WGS metagenome assembly JAABUP01 (sample SAMN10711887, study PRJNA513373) | rock metagenome | isolation source: Antarctica rocks | place: Antarctica
GCAAAGCCTGCCATTGCTAATCTTTTGAGGTTGTCCAGTGGAGTACGGCCCTCCACTGACCTGAACAGGCCAACATTGAGACAGCCAGATGCATGCCCTTTGTTGTAGTACTTGGCTTCTCGCACGTCTACCAGAACAGCTTTGTTCTTCTGCTGCATGTTGTATGCCTGCACTAAGCACTTTTGCATTCAAACATTGTTGACAAGGTAACTTGGTGCCCATCAGTGGCTGTTTGCTTTCTGCAATCAGCAAGTGCCTGTGTTGGAGCGCTGATACTGTGGTGATACAGGTCTGCATACAACATGGTCATGTTGGAGCATGCATCTGCATACCTCTTCTGGACTTATGGTCTTCAGCTTCTTCTTCTGCAGATAACTGTGTACTGCTGGCCATACCTACACTCCACAACACAACTGCTTCCACGGGTTTTTGATCACTGGTAGATAAAAGCACTTTGGGTTGAGTACTTGCCATGTATGGCTCCCCAATCAACGGGGTGATCATCATTTCGGCATCATCGGCGAGTTTTCCCTTGGACTTTGCCCATCGCAAATTAGCAGGGTCCCACCGAAAGCTGACTTCCTCTTCCTTAGAAAAACCTTCAAAAGGCTGTAGGAGACGCTGCAAGCCGTTCTTTTCTGCTTTGACCACGACAGAAGACCGTGTGGTGCGCGTCATGGTCCTCTGCAGCTTCATCGGATGAACATGTGCGTGGAACGCCCACGAAGAGATATTTGCGTGTTGGGCATGTGCCATTACAGATTCCACGCTGTTGTTAAGACTTGCCGCAATCCACTTTAGGCAATGTGGATGGAAGTGTATATATCTTGAGGAAGATGTGGTATGTGGGTGGTTGTGGTCTGGTTGGTTGGTATCTGCGAAAGAAACTTGTCCACGTAGATGCAATTTGTCGGTTCATCTTCGTACAGGTGGTGCCATTCCTGGTGCACTACTGGAGTCTACCCTAGATGGGCTTAGATTCGACCTAAACACTGAACTCCAATCCCTGCTGCGCAGGCTGTCTTCAGTTGAGCCTTCGCCCTGGCTATCTGATGGCCTGTACCGTGCTGCTGCTGCTGCTGCTGCTTCATTGCAGCAACCTGACTACCTAGAGCAGTTGCTGCCCAGCTTTCATCTGGACCAGTTCAGCAGTCTGCGAAGTATTCCTGCTCCAAATCGCCTCAAGCCACAATGGTTTTGTTGATGCTGCCTTCTGCTCCAGCAGCATAGGGAAGCGGCTGCACAAGCATCTAGTGGATGCTAGCCTCTTCAATGGCGAGAGCAATCATGGCTACAGGAGGGGCAGAATGCAAGAGTGTGCTGCAGAGGGAGGACCATGCTGCCTTTGGCAAAGTTGCCCAAAACAAAAGTACTGCCATAGCCGAGCGCTATCTTGCTGTCAGTAGACATGAGGTGCGCCAGAGCCAAGCAGGGAAGCGCAGTTCTGAGGCTATGAACATGTGATTGCAAGCTCATGCATTAACGGGTCTTGTTTTGTTGACTTTTCCATCAGGACGTGGGTGGGTGGGAGCTGCAACATTGCTGTCTCTAAGTCGAGACTGCAATTTTGTCGCTCGTCCAGTTGTTGGCGCTAGTCCAGTTGTTGCTTGCAAGATGTGCGCAGCTGTTTGACTTTGGCTTGAAGTGGCGCTTTGCCTTCCACATTTACATTGCAGTAGTCATGTAACCTCTACAGTGTCACTTTCTTAAATCACTGCATGTAATGTTTACATCACACAATCAGATGTTTACTTATGTTTATTATTTGAGGTGGATTGATATGATAGCAGCCTTTGATTTTGCAGCAGCAAACAAAATACACACCAAAAAAACAGGATGAGAGGGTTTCTGGTTTTGGTTTTGGTTTTGATCCTGCCAGTCCAGTGATCTGACAGTGGCCAGCAGTGCAGCAGCAAAACCAAGAGAAAGTGTTATTTGTGCTGAATGTGATTTCTTTTTGGATTCGGAGCGAAGTCAGCGCAAAATTTGTGGAAAATTGCCCCTGTTCTCGGCCAGGCCAAGAGTCGAATGCCCAGCCCTCAGACTTTGGCAATTGAATGCGATAAGCATGTCTTTGCCGCTCGAAACTTGCTTGCGGGCGACCCGGGTCAGAGGTGTCAACTGTTTACACGTGAAATGCTTACCCGCAAGGCGGTTCCGCAAGACAGCTGCACAGTGCACGCAAAATGGACCCCCTCAGGCAAAATCCAGAGAGGCTGAAGACAGATCCATCAACGGAATGAGGGCTGTTGCTTTCGTGGCAGTTTTGTCGTTTACTCTAGCTCCGGGGAAAGCACAAGCTTGGGGGCATGACTGGAAGCCCAGACGGCATCACAGGCGAATGACTGACTCTAGAGCTGCGTTCGACATAAAGAGTGTCTTCCAGGTGCCCTTTCCAGCGCCACGTATGCACTGTCATACCTATCTGTCTTGTAGCTCTTTATCTTGAACATACCTCAGCTCAAACAGCAGTCACCAGTAAGACAGTGCATATGTGTACTCAACTGCAGACGGATAAAGTCAAAGAAAAGCTGGAGACAGGCTCACAACAGCTTCAGCAGCAGGTGAGACAGCAAGTGCATAAGTGACTAAGGGAAGTGTAAACACAGGATTCCACACTGCCTGTTTGCTATATATACAGACTGGCTGTTCTGCATGCAACGTTGGAAGCAGACACGTGCTGCAGATGCACTGACATCAGACACCTTTTCAGGCTGGCAATGCATTATCTGAGATGAGTCACCTTGCACGGGATGTGCAGCATTCTCTACACAAAGTTGTCAACCATGCACCCCGCCAGCGAGAGGTAACAGGCAGCTAGTCATCTGCTGAAGCATGCATCATTGACAACAAGCCAGTTGGCACAGTCTCTGCATACTGGGTGGTGCCATGTAGCTGCAGCACAGTTGCAAACACAGCTAGGCTCAACATGTGGCAAATTTTCATGCTGCACTTGCAGTCAGTATGCTATGCAATTGCTGCTGTCAGGATGACTGCCCTTGTGAAATGAGTTCGACGAGCAGGACTGCAGCCTGCACATTCCTGCAGTGTGCTTGTTCATGCTGCATTGCTGTCATGCAGGTTGCAATACATCCTCAGTCAAGCGTTTCATCTACAGCACGTCATCTAAGCACTTTCTTATCAGTAGCAGTCTTCATGTGATGGCCTGTGTGCAGATGCACATGAGTCAATCAGCAAGGCCAACAGGGCCCTCAGCAGCAGGCAGGGGGCAGGTTGTGGCTGGACCCCTAGGATGGGCAGCCGTTGCTGTGGCTGCTGCCGGCCTCATATGGCTCTTGTTTAGCAGAACCCTGTCGGGCTGGGTGGCTGGATGGGGCAAGGGGGGCAGGCAAGGGGGGAAATGGGTGTCAGATAGATCTCTGGGAGGCAGAATGGTGGGTGCTCGGCATTTGCTGTTGGGCGTACAGCCAAGCAACAGTTTACAGATGCTTTTTGCAACAACAGTTGTGAGCAGTTGTGATCAGTACTTGACAAAGGTCGAAAATAACACACAGACTATTTGGGTAAAACACAGAGAAAGCTGTACCAATCCTGTGGCTGAGACAATATTTACAGACGCTTGCTTTGTGCATTTGCAATATTAAGTGGAGCCGGGTTTGCACAACACCTTTGTATGTCAGATTGGCAGAGAAAGTTTGCGCAGGTCAGCTTATGCTGACAAGACTCTAAGATGCAGCTGCCATGTATGCTGTTTCTGCAGCATTACTGCCTGTATGCTGCATGTCTCTCTGGTATATTGACCTGACATCATCACCTTGAGCTGCACTTCAGGCGCTTGCTGTCAATGTGCTGCATTCACCAGGTGATTCTGATAGGCCATGTTTGGGTCAATGGTGTTACATCACGTGATTGCAAACCTGCCGTATTAGTTGGCCTTATAGGGATGCACAAGACAGGCTGCTCTGGAGAGACAAGACTTGTCCTGCATGTATCTAGCTCATCACGAGCTTGTCACTATTGTGTTTGGTCAGTCAGCAAATTGAAACAATGCTGCAGGTGTGGATGCCAGATGAGCCCAAGACTGCAAGCAGCTCAGCAAGGTCTCAGTCCATGCGCTGGAACGACACACCCTCCTCGCCACCCTCCTCAACATCATCCTCAGCAGCTGCTGTGCTGGCTCCAGATGACACACAGTCAGCATCCACATCAGGGCGGCAGGCAGGGACAGGTGCGGGGGCTCAGCAGGGGCCCCCTTCCTGGTGGGACCCACCCCCTACCATACATGTAGATAAACGCTACAAAGATCAGGTGTGTGTTTGTCTGTCTGCCTGTGTATCAGTTGCATCTGGAAACAAGGCCATGTTTGGTGCCATCATCTTACGGTGAAATGCACTCAACCTGCAAGGCCTGCTCAAAAACATACATGCAACAGGCAGCAGCACAAAGGCACTTGGCCCAGGTAATGTAATAGTGGACCCCTGTTGAGGACATTTGGGTCCTTGTGTGTACCTGTCACAGCCTGCATGTGCTAGCATATTTTCACCGCGTGAAACAGCCCTGTGGTTCCCCTGCCATGATCAGACATGTGCAAACAGGACAAAAGCATGACATCTGCATGAATTAGCTGCCTGCCATCAAATTGATCTTGTCTACTTACATACATGTATGCATGCATGTAGACAAGCAGTCAAGCCAGAACAATCCTTCGACAGCTGGAGGATGCCAAGCTTCTCTCAGGCCAAGACTACTCCACCTCAGCTTTAGTATCTCTCCGCCAGACTTGTGCTGACAGTGGGGCGACGGTGAAAGCTCAGACCCCCAGCGGGGGGGATGCCATCTTCAGAGCAGGGGTAGAGGCTGCAGCCTCTGCAGCCATGGAGGCTGGAGAGGGGGCCAGCCTGGGGGGCAACTCACCCCAAAGATTCGTCTCTGGCCTAGCACAGGATCTAGGTAGGCACACTGTAGTCACACGTGACTGCAAGCTGCATCAAGAAGGCCAGTGCATGAGCAGTTGTGGCAAGCTGCATCAAGAAGGCCAGTGCATGAGCAGTTGTGGCAAAAGTTGAGTTGCACGAAACTGCCAGTTCTGCAGCTGAGGAGTTTGCAAAACCAAATATAGTCTGCGCCGCACATAGGCTATCTTATAATAGCCACACTTCATGCTACTGGCAAGAACTATTCCCGATTCTTATGTTATTAGCATTGGTCACATCATGCAGACCACGACTGCATGCTGCCTTTTCTGCGTGAAATTTTGCTTAGGGCCTCCACTGCAATCCAGCATGCACACCTACAGCACCGTCTGTACATGAACAATATGTATGGCCAATCTGAAGCCACACAGTAATCCGTACAGACCTGGCAGATGCAATGGCAGCATGGCGTCGGCGTTTACCTGCAGTGTGCTTCAAGTGATGCATTTGCCACAAACAGGCAGCCTCATCATGATCACTGCCAACAGTGTCTCTTGTGATGCTTTACAGGTCTGGCAGATGAGAAAGCAGGTGGTATGGCAGTGGCTGTGGTGTCAGCTCGGCTGCGGTCTGCTCTCATAGATGCTGCTGCTGCCTATCGCCAAGGCAACGAGTTGGAGGTGTTGAATGAGCTGGTGCGCATTGTGGGAGTGCTAGACAAGTTCCCTTTGCCGCCGCGCTCTCCTCAAGCTGACATGATTGCCACAGCTGTTCAGCAGAGAGCCACCCTGCCAGAAAGACAGGTACTGCAAAGTCTGGTACTCAGGTGGCACAGCTTGTTCCCCACCTCTGGCACAGTTTGACAGTTTAGGATGGTCTGTATTCGGGGGAATCATGGTCAGGTTGACAGGGAGTGCAGTAGGCCCAGATGCAGCCTGTCTTGTGAGCATTGCCCTAGCGTGGATGCAGATGCTGCAAAGCTTTCTCAGCATTTTTTTGGATATGCGTGTTCCCTAAATAATTTGCGCCAATGATATCCAACTATCATGCCTCTCGCACTTGGGATACAGCTTGGGGCATGCCATACTGATGACACTGTCCCAGCATTTGCCTGGTGTATCTGGAGCATTGTTTTGTGTAATGAGGGAAGTGATAGGGGGAAATGTGTGCTGCAGGCTCTCTTCTTCACGTATGGTGGTATGGAGCCCAGCACAGCATCATTGGTGGCTGAAATGCTAGGCTTCAATCCAGACCTTGTCATGCCTCAGCTGCACCATGAGTTGACCGCTGCTGAGCAAGCAGATGCCAGCAGGCCATGATGACATCACTTACCTGTACAGAAAGCTGTATTTAAAGACAACTGATTGTTTTGAAGTGTGTTTGCCATGACTGGAGGCAGGGTCCTGAAGCAGATTGCATCAGGATATTCCCACGACTTGAGGCAAGCATATACGAAGGGACGTGTCCTTGCTATATCATAATGACAGCCATGCAGCTCATAAGCATGTGCACCAAGAGAGAAAAGCCGCTCTAGGTCAGCGTGTTGATAGATCACAAAATTAAATGCTGTGTGCTAAGTTTACGTTTTGTAGCTCCCTGTGCATTGCACATCTGCAGCTCAAGGCTGCTGTCAGCATCCACTGAGATTTTGAAGCTCCCCAGTTTGATGGAATGTGTGCTTGATTCGGCTCTCTGGCATATTGACACCTCAAGACGCCCTACTCGCTCATGTAGTATCGATACCGTGACGGTAGGTTGCGATAGAACATTCGATTTGAGTACGATTTCCTTCAGCCTGAGCTGCGCTGCTTGCAAGCAGGTGAACATGTACAGTGATCATGTAAGTTATGAACTGTACAGTTACAAGTAAATGGGGAGTTCATTGGCTCATGCACTGATCTGTGCTGTTGAAGCTGAAGAAGTACGCAATACCCAAGCATTTTCATTGCCTTGCGCTCAAGCGATGCGTGCAAATTGTCGCCTGTCATGCTACCATGATTTGGTGATGCAGTACTTGTGGCAAGACAGCAATGCCGTGGAAGACTGTACAACAGCGCCAAGGTACGCGTGCTGGTCGTCTTGGCGGCATGGAAGCCTCTGATCAAAGGAATTTATTCTTCCGTTTCTGTATTTCGTTTCCTGATCGCAGTAGTGGGAATTGTGTGAATATGCAAACAAGGGCGTCCTTGAAGGCACAACAGAACAACACGCCTGGTGAGTGTCACTGCTCGACCAGTCCAAGAAAGTACGAAATTTCTGTTTGACATGACGTAGCTCTGTTTCTTGGAGTGCAGAACTCAATGCAACATGTCTTGAAACAACCGCCTACATCATGAGACAGATTCTGTGTCTTGGTGATGTTTGACCACTGCAGCAACAGTGATCACTTTACTTAAGACTCCTGTTTTCCCCTGTAGGTCTGCAGGTAGACGCCAGAACGACAGAGGATTACATAAATCAAGATATGAGCCACAACGAGTCGCCATCCGTATCTCATGTTTCACACGGCACGTCACAAGACAATGATGCTACAGAGCCAGAGGGTTGTGCACGCACTCGACCCTGGACCCACAACAACCCTCTTCTGCGCCAGTTTCCATGGCCAGACGATGAAGACATGGACTATACACCGCCACATGATGCAGCAGCCGATTCTCAGATGGCTGACGTGGACATCACCACGCCTGAAATTGCAGACATAGCCTCTAGAATGGACATGAGAACTGCTGCCCAGGCCCTCCACCTAGATCAGCAAAGCAGGGGGTCCAGCCCAACAACATTAGCCCCACATGCAACAGATGCAGTATTGCCTCATCATACCACAGTACAGAGGCAGCAGGTAATGCGGCGCACTTCTGCACAGTAATGGTGCTGTTCACCGTATGCAAACTGCTTAGCATGTCCATACCCAGCTGCAGGCAGTGCCTTCAAAAGATGCAGGTTTTGGGTGCGTCTGCTTTGCATCCATGTCACAGGCCTTACACATGTCATTACACATGCTGCTCTGTAGGGCATGCAACTGCAACATTTGAAGAATAACACTCCTTACTGGTGATTTTGCAGGCAAACAAACGATCAGCTGGGCTAGACTCCTTCAAGCTTGCCAATCATGATGCAAACTGCATTGTGCAACAGATCAACCAGGTATGGGAAAGGCGAGATGCCTCTCAGAGGCAAGCAGACACACTAAATGGCAAAATCAGACAGCTTGAGGCTGAAGTAGCAACAGCCAAGCAACAAGCAGCTACTGCAGAAACAAACCTTCAGATGGCAGACACAGAGCATCAAGCCCTCAGTCAGCAATTAGAGTACATGCTGGAGACTGTCAGTGCCATGCTGACAGCAATGCAGAGCGTCAAGAGACGAAAGCTGCAAGGGGATGACTCACAATGACTTTTCCCAAGCAGTCAGTATCTTTTGTCTTGGTTTGGCAGCTACAATACTTCAGCTATTTGGCCATTTCAGCCGGCTTACAACCAACCAAGTTGCTTAGGCCACATATCGGTTCACAGCAATGTATGACAGACACTGAGCCTTTGATCATGTGCTTGGTTTCAAGTAATGTTGACCGTGCAGTTCGACTTGTCCCCTTGATAGACTGGATCTCAGATATACGTTTCCAAGGTCACACTAGTTCGACTTGTCAATTATCTGATGCGCAGAGTGTGGACTCATGGCCATGGAGCCTGTCTGTGCCGTGCTGAGTCTGTATGCTGAGTCCGGAGGCTGCATTTGACCACGAGTCATTAGACACAAGCAAATGTCCGTGGTGGAAAAATTTGTTGTTATACCTGAAAGGAGAATGGACAAATGCTCTCTTTGGGTCTCGCCATCTTTGCAGAGTATGAGACAGCTGAGAGATAGAGTATCTCGTTAACGTTTTGATGTTAATATTGTAGTTCAGAACATTGTAATTCAATATTGGAATTCATCCCTACACTGGAAACCTACACAGAAGAAACGTCTTTGTAGCGGGGAGAAAGGCAGAAAAGAGAAGAAAAAGAAAAAGAAAGATAGAGAAAGAAACTGACAGCGCTGCTAGCAAGACAGAAACAAGAGAGACAAAGAAATGCAGGTCATGGATATGATATGTACATCAGCTTTCTATTTACAACTTGTTACAATGCCCCTGATACTTTGCCCACGTCCTTGGCCACTGCATCTAAAGTCATCAGACCCCACTTGAATTCATTTGCAGGCATCTTTTGCTGTGAGGCTTCTTATAGGACATATAGACATCTGTCACAACTTCAACCAATGCCTCACCACATGTAAAAACCCGTTGCTATCGTGACTTTTCAAGAGTGCTGAAGGGGTACTCTGGCTTTATGTGTGCATGTGATGATCACTGTTGTCATGATGAACAGCGGTAGCTATTCTTGCACGCGTCCAAGCCTGTGACAGCAAAACATGATGATTGCGTGCAGGAGGCAACATGACTAGACACCTACTGTACAGTCCAAGGAATACCTTCTTGAGCTTCTCAAATAGTTGTCTAGTGCCAAATGTAGTCAGCTCCAGTTTTGGAAATTCGTCATTGTCGCTGTGAATCACAATCTGCAGCCACATAAATAGTCAATTGACAGTGCGATTATGCATGTCACCCAGTATGAAATGAGCGATATTTATGCGCACTGTGCCTCTATCACAGCACAGCTGCCAGACACTCCTGTGAAAGTGGAGATCAATGATTCTTCGCAAGTCTAGGGTTTCCATACTGCTCCCACAACAGCCGTCTGTAAAGACAAACAACTGCTGTGGTACAAAGTCAATACAAGGAACAGAATTATCTACAATTTGACTGCTTTTGTGGGACTTACGTGTGAGATCTATGCGCTGTCCAGTAATATGCCAGTGCCCTGCAGCAGCAGAAAACACCATTTAATGCAACAAAGTTGAACGCAGTAGTCAAAAGTGCAACATCAGCTGCTCAAGTTGGCAAGCGCTGATCAAAAAATATTTAGCAGCCTATTTCGCAAGCACTCACAGCTTGAACAGCAGATAGGAGAGCAACAGAAGCAGGCCGCTGGACAGCCCTGCCAAGTAGTCCCCTCCCAAACAACAAGTTCTGCATCGTCAGCGCCAGGACCAGAGGTCGATGGCTGCGCTTCTGATCTGTAAATACAATCATCGCCTTTTACAAGTACTGCAGATATAGGCGTGCTTCTGAGTGTATTGAGCACTACCTGTCACCGTCAGCTCCAGCTATGCTAGCTTGCTGCGGGCTCTGCAGCAGAGGCTCTCGCATGTTGTCGGACTTGCTCATGTTTTCGCTAACGTGACAATAGCAGTCCTGAAGACGTCCCTGAGACGCCCGGATAGAACCAAAGCTTGTGTGTGTCAGAGCATGTCTAGGGAGACGAACCAGCGCTTTTCGAGTGGCTTCATGCAGCTTCAGCCATAGCTTCAGCATGTCAGCGCAGAAACTTTCCATATCAATGAGCATGCTTGAAAGTGCAACTGTTGCCCAACATGTATTGCGTCTGTTGCGAACGATGTCTGGACGACCCAGTGTTTGTTGACAATTCTGTATCACAAGTTTTTCATTGACATGCGCAGGAGGAAAATCTTTGAGTTCAGTCTTTGGTTGAGTATTTGATTAATGAAGATTCTGCGATTTTCGCTGTGATGTCTTCGTCACACCCATCTCAGCATTGCCCACCTGGCCATAAAGGCAGCAACAAGTGCGCAAGGTCGCTGCGTTGCGTGCACATGTTGCCTCATGATAATGAGTTCCAGGCTCCTAGGAGCAGGGCATGCATATGATGCAGTAGATCCAATCCAAAGTCATGTGTCAACCCTGCCTTTTAAAAGCACAGCCGTGCTGTGCAAGAATGCGCAGCGCAGCCTCTACATGTCTCCAACAATGAACCAAAAATGTCACCATCTAGTCTGACCTACATCTGACACACACTTGTGGGACTACACAATCTATCCTCGCTTTAAGCCCTCCAGGCTCACTGCTTCCCAGCCTCCTCCGTGTTTTTGGCTTAGCAAATCACGTGCTCACAGCACACACATCCAATAAGAACACCCAACTTGCCTAGTACAACATGGGCAATGCATGATCATCATGCAGATATTGCAAGACCTGACATTTGCCCAGCTACATTGCTGTTCTCATCTCCAGCCACTTGTCCAGACTGAATCAACACCCTCTTGGCTTCACCGACCTGCACAATGGCAAGCACTCATTGCATCCAGCCCAGATAATGACTGTTCAGAAGTGCAATAGCCTGGAAGGCTGGCACATACAAAAAGGTTTGGATGCAAAGCACAATGTGGGAGCTGTGGACAGCACACCACAGCCCGCACTGAAGTCACAGTAGACAGGTGAAACAGAAACATATTTTCTGGTTGGGAAACATGCTAACTGCTCTCAAGTGACTGGAATGAGGTGCCAACATGTATGCACCATGAGCATGCATGTCCAAAACTTCCAAGACGTACTGCCATGCTAAAGTCAAGGCTGCACATTTGCAACGCAAATGGAGAAATTATCATGCTTGCTGCAGACATGCGCAATATGCTGCAATAATTGTCCTAGCATGCGTTTTCATCAACACCATCTGACATTCACACGCTGCACATCTGACAGGCAACCTGATGCAACATTTCTTGGATAAAGCAGACCACATGAGGGGCTCTGATGCAGCATGGCCATCAACATGTGCAGCAGACAAGACAACACAATGTGTTGCATGCACTCCAATTCATCTGTGCGTTAGCAGACAAGCTGGAGCTTCTGAGGTGTGTGATGTGGCAACAGCAACAGGTCAACAGCTGCAGCGTACCTTGTCCTGACAGGCAACATGGTCCTCAATGATGGCAGTGACATCACCCTCAGACATCTCCAGCAGCATGCCGGTGATCTTGCCAGCCAGATCAGGCTCCATGTTCAGCACCAGAGGATACAGCTCCTCACCTGCTCATCACCCACATGTCAGCAGCAGACAAAGTGCACGGCAGATGCTGGCAATGCACACAAATGGCAAGTTCTCAGTGTTACAGAGGCAGAAATTCCGAGCAATGTCATGCGCACAGATGGCAAGGTCTCAGTGTGACAGAAAGTCCAAGCAACATCATGCAATTTGACAGTCTTCATTGTGCAGACTGGCTGTGTGTGATGTGCTTGTGGATGTTCAGTACATAATGAGCCTGCAAACATGAACACCGGGGCTGCAAACACAGTGTTTGGTCTCACGTATTATAGCTTGTCAAGCAAACAAAGCAGCTATGCACTATTGAGCATCAGAGTAGTACACAGCAATTTACACCTTCAGGTTTCATTTGAAAACATTCACACTGTTCCAAACTCTTACCAAGCATAGTGCGCCGCTGGTCAGAATCCTGAGTGGCAGCCAGCTTCTGGGTGAGTGCTGAAGCAGACTGGCCGGGCAGAGAAGCTGGGAGAGCATGGATGGCACTGGCACTTGTGCCGTTCATCTGCAGCTGGGGTGCCCCTGCCATCTGAGGGGGTCCTGCCATGGGGCCAGGGCCCACTGAACTCATGTTGGGCATTCCCATTGGGCCATCACCCCTACCCCCTCTGCCACCCCTTCCAGGCCCACGGGCACCAGGACCCTGATTCCAAAACAACTTTTGTCAGTGTTGGACAGAGAAAACACACACTTGACAGCGTATGCATCGTGATATGTTATCTTACGTGATTTGTCACACTGAAGACTGTATTGTGCAACATGACGCTGCAGTTTACAACAGAGTGAGAACAGGATGTTATGTTAGATGACATGATGTAATAAAAATATGCGTGCTGACCAGCCATGTAACAGCGCTTTGAACTAGTGTATTTTGTACACCACACATATGCACATGTGACATGATGTCACAGTAAGGGCTAAATACAGATCTTGGCTCAGCTAGCATAGCGAACAGTATTCATGCATCAGTGGCAGAGTGAGCATGCTAAGCTGCCTCTGGATGTCTGCTGACACTGACCCTGCAGCTTTGTTCCAAGAGCAATACAAACATGTCATAAAGCCTAATACGTGCAGCTGCAAGTAAGAGGCATACACGCAAGCACATAATGACAGCAGCATTGAAGGAGCGTTGCAATGAGGACATGCACCCACCATGCGGCCGGCAGGCTGACCCCTGCCTCTTGGCCCCATACCCCCCCTGCCTGGGCCCCCATACATTGGGGGCTGCGGTTGCTGCATCATCGGTGGCATTCCATAGTTGCCATAGTAGTTGTTGCCATAGTTGCCGTAGTTGTTGTAGTTGTTCATCATGGGGGGTCTACCCATGCCCGGCATCATACCCCCCTGCAACACAATAAAGCTGAGAGGGCATCTGGTATAGCTTTACCAGACATTGAGACATACACCAAGCAGGCTGTCCTCTTGCAGGGCTCTTTACGCAACAAGCTGTGCAATCACACCTGATGCTCTGTCAGCAGTCTACATAAGTGGTCATGCCGTATATGCAAAGGTGCTGAACATGCAAAGGTGCTGCACATGAGCACAAAGCACTGGGTTCCTCTGAGGGATGGTAAAGGTTTGTGGTTGCTGCATTGGGACACCTCAGTAAGTGCAAAGATCACTTCTCAGCAAACAAGACAGAAGCAGCATGCAAGCAGCAGACATACAGCTGGAAAGTACAGAATGTGCCGGCAACACACATTGCACAGTGCAAATTGATGAAGCAATATAGTATAAAAGATTACCGGCATGCCGTTGGGGGCACCATAGGCAGGGCGCATGTTACCCCCCATACCGTTCATTGGGCCGCCATACTGGTTGGGGTACCCATAGCCCATAGGGCCATTCATGTTTGCCTGTGGCCCTGCAATTTGACAAACGACTTGTGGTTTCAAGACATGTGACCTACGTAATGCCTGGCATTTTGTTTACTAGCTTTGTCTGCAAACTTTGATTGACTAACCGACATATCTGGAATTGACAGATGGAACTTGTTGCCCAGGCATATATGCAAAGGTTTGTGTGCAAGGGTGGCAATGCCATGATATAGAACACACAGAGCAGGCAATGGAGTTAGATTGTGCAAAGACAGACCCACACACACATGGACTATGCGTTCTGCTGGCCAGCAGACCACGTCTTCAACATTGTATTAGACAAAAAATACAATGCACAGGGACAGTAATGCAGTCATGCAGAGGTGTTAATGTAACGCATAACAGTCACAACTGGCACAACAGAACTCTTGGCACTGGAAAGGCTCAGTATAGGAGCCAGATCTCAGTTTGGCTAGAGGGTAGAAAGGCAGGAGGTGTCAGGGCAGGGGCTGTGTGAAACCTGGTCTGCCCGGTTGTTGACTGTCTGGTCAACAGCGCAAACACACCAAACTTATGCTTTTGCTAATGGGGCTTGTATTGAATTTGAGGGTCACAAGCAGGATGTTGGAGAAGATAGGCCAGTATTAGGGCTGGAGGGGGGGGGGGGGTACCTGGGCCGTAGAAAGGCATGCCCATTCCCATCCCCTGCGGATTCTGGAAATTGGCCTGTGGTTGCTGGAAGTAGGTTTTCAGGCGGCGCTGCCTGTCAGATTTCTTCTGCGCTATGGCCACATACAGCGGCTTGTTGTTCACCAGCTTTGTGTTCATTTCACTGATGGCCTTTGTGGCCTCTTCTGGGGTGGACAGCTGCACAAAGCCCACCCCCCGGCTGATACTTGTGTTGGGGTCCCGCAGCACCTTACATGACATGATGGTGCCGAACTCCTGCAAGCACATCAATCTGAAGTCAGAAGCCGCAGCAGTGCAATGCTGCAGTGCAATGCTGTAGTGCAATGCTGCAGTGCAATGCTGAAGTGCAACAATGGACCCCATGCTGCATGATGAAGGGCAAGATACCCCCACAAGGTCTCGTGCGCAGACCCGGTGCCTCAGCCAAAGCCAAAAACTTACAACTTTTGCATGACATGACCATGCTAAGCTCCTACAAGATCTCACGAGCTTGTGCATTGGCTTGACAAACATCAGCTGCTGCTGCTGTTAACGCTGGGCATTACGTTTCTCAACTCAAATCAGATTTTTTGGCATGTGCGTACTGGAACCCTGCAACATTATGCATGGCCTGGTTGTAGCCTGCTGCACACTGATGCTGAATCACACCGTGCATCAGTATGCAGCAGTCTACACTCAGGCCATGCATGATATGGCAGGGTCCCAGTATATGAAAAAGATGTAAAGTTCACGCTGCATGTGCGTCGCACAAACGCCTGCAAGTATTGTGTGTTGAGGCATGACTTGGTCCAAAAGGCTTAGCAGTGGGTCTGCCCTGCTTTACTGGGTTTGCCTGCAACTGTTTGCTGCAACTGGGGCACCTGATGAGGTGAGTGACATCTGGTGAAACTGGTGGCGTGTCTCACAACTGACCCGCTGATGGCTGGTGAGATGGAGATGTGTTGCCGCCTGATTGTTTGTGGCAGAAGCCAGGCAGCAGTCTGTTCATGTAAGCAGAGTATTTGCACCACGTGCCTGATGAGGCCTGTCCATCATGATCACTTTCAGAGCCTGGGTGTGCATGCATTGCTGTCCTGGCCTAGAGGAAATCTCTCAGATCACCACGTTTGATGCCTTGGTATGCATACACTGCTGAATGGCCAAATGGAATGCCTTCCAGCGCCTGGAGTGCAGTTCAGCAGTGCATGCATACCAATCCTTGCATCTAAAGCAGATCTGCACGCAGCACAGAGCTAGCTGCAAGGCAGCACAGACAGGAGGCCGACCTCAAAAAGCTGTCGCAGCTTGTCATCGGTCTGGCTGTCATCCAGGTTCTTGATGTACAGGTTGCTCTCAGCCAGCTTGTCCTGCTTCTCCCTCTTGTCCTGCACCAGATACACTCATGGGATAAGGGCTTGGGGCACAAGTCATGATCTGCCTTGCATAGCCCAAGAAGAGTGCAGAGACTGGAGATGAGGAGCAACACCATGTACAGCATTGGAAGCTGTCCTATGTGTTAGGTTTGCTCCTTCCCGCCAAGGATGTTGAGCAACCGTATGCATCATTTGCCAACTAACAGCACTTGCCAGATTTGGCCTGGTGTTGTGAAATTGTAAGGACCAGTCACTCAGCAAGCTGTGGTGTGCAGGTTGCATTTGCATCCTTGTTTGTGCTTGAATCGAGTGTTTCAAGACTGCATCTGCAACACACCTTTTCAAATTTGGCTTTGAGCTCAGCTTCTCGCTCAGCCTTCTTCTGGGCTTTAGTCACCTCCCACTCAGTTTCCCCCTGCTTGTGACCATTCAGCTTTTCAACAGCCTCATGAGCATCCTCTGACTTCTCATAATTCACAAAGCCAAAGCCCTTGCTTTTGCCCTCATCATCTTTCATGACTACAGCACTGCTGAGGGTACCGATGGCGCTGAAAACCTCTTGCAGAGTCTCATCTGTGACTGACTCATCCAGATTTTTGACATACAGGTTTGTGAACTTGTCAACGCCTGTGTCTCTGTCTTCACGGCGTTTGAAGGGGCCGACAAAGACTTGCTGCCCAACCAGCTCTTTGCCATTGACAGTGTCAATTGCTGCCTGTGCTGAGGCGTCGTCCTCATATTGGACAAAACCATGCCCTTTGCTTTCACCTCCAGGACCAGTGGCGATCTTGGAGCTCAGGATCTTGCCAAACTGGGAGAAGGTATCGTATAAAGCTTTGTTGTCTACCTCAGAGGACAAATTCTGTGACACAACGAGAAACTTGGTTAGGCATGGCTGACTAGCTATGAGACACTGGTGATAAAGTCACAAGCAACAAGCATGGGGAGGGGTGAACATGATTTGGATCTATGAAAGCCAAGACATCGTCAACGTACTGCCCCGTGTCGCACTCGTCATTTTGAATACCTTGATGAAGATGTTTCCCACGCCAGACTTTCTGTTGCTGGGATCTCTTTGACTAGGCATGACTCGAATGGCCTTGCCGTTCACCTCGTAATGGTTTAGATCCTCCAACCCTTTCACGGCTGCACAACACAGGACGATGAGAACAGGGCGAAATGGTTGTCAAGGACAGTGTACGACTGTATGGAGTCTCACCGTCCGTGACCGACTGGTAGTTGACATAAGCATAGCCCAAAGACCGCCTGGTCAGGGCATCACGACACACTCTAACAGACTGTACTTGCCCAATCTGGGCAAACACTTCGTACAACTGCTGCTCTGACACATCTGGTCCTAGGTCCCCGACCCATAGAGAGCCGTTTAGAGGGTGTGGTGTGGGTTCATTCTCTGCCATGACTTCTAAATGGTGTGTACGCTCGTACGGTGGTCCCTAGCACCCACACCTACCTAACAACACTTCACCCGGCCTCGCGGACAACACCTGGCGGCCAGTTTGACGCCCTCCGCAATATCTGTGACTAATCGTTTAGTCAGCAGTGAGCTTTGCAAATGTGAGCATGGACAGCTGCTCAGCTTTCTTAGCCAGTCTTACGGTAGTCTTCTGGGTCAATGTGGTGTCAAGTTCACTACACGATGATGCTGCTGTGACTTTGTGCGACAGACACGGTGACGATGGTTAGCGTAACAGCCACAGAGTGAGCCATGCTGCGTAGATCACTGCAGAATTACGCCAAAGTCAAAGCAGCCTCAAGTCAGGCAAGCAGAGGTAGCAGCGAATACGCAAGCTGCAAAGAAAATGTCCCGGTTGTCAGTGATGGCAACACCATGGCTGTGCCGAAAACGGCGTCAAACCAGCCAGGCTGTGATAGAACACCCACCTCTAGACTCGACCAGACAAAGGCCGCTGTGCTGTCCTCCCAGTCAAGCAAAGGATTGGCTGAAGTGGTGCTCACGGTGAGCTGCACCCGAGCTTATCTCGCCTGTGTGTGGCTCTGTGTAAATGAGACTGTGACAAGTGTACATGTCTGTTGTGCAGCCAATGTCTGCTAGCGGCAGTGTCAACTCAATAAGAGGAACAGTAAGCATGCATCGCAAACAAAAACATGCCGAACAAGCACATGCTGACTACCTGCATTGACTGCTGTGCGCTTGCAGCCAGTGCTATTTGCAACCAAGAACAGCCTCAGCGTGTTTGGAAGCCCAGCTTTAATCAGCAGGGACCAAGAGCAAGCAAGCAATGGAGAAAATATCAAAGTGAGCAGCGCAAAGCAAGCAAGCAGTAATCTGCAAGCTGCCCTTGCTCAGCACCATCTGACCTGTCGCTACATCTGTTGATGTAACCACCCCATGTCACCACAGTCTCCTCTCAAAAGGAATATGTTGGCTCGAGGTAAGACCGTTCAGGGGTGACTTACAGTCTGTATGATACACAGGTGGTGATTAGAGTCAGACCTCTGCAAATCAAAGGCACTGGTGCGTCACCCCTCACCAATGTGTGCTGTCATCATAGGCATATAAAAAAATCACCTACCAAGACAAATTAGCAGACTGTCATGTGCAGTTGTCAACACTGCCAGCATAATGATAAGTCTACTCAACCTGGCAAGCGGTCTCTATGCTCTTTAGCTTCAAAGGCTTAATGACAATTGCCAAATGGCTTGTGTTGTAGCACCTGAAGAATGCCTGAGACTGTCAGGCTCCAAGGCTGTGACACTGCTGGTTGGCTCAGATGATACTACATTCACGTTTGATCACGTGGCGGGCCCACAAACTACTCAGGAGCAGTTTTTCCGAGGTTCAAATTGCTCGTCTTGACGTTGTCCCAGTTTGTTTCTCACACCATGGCACGAAAGTTCAAGCATGTGGTTTGTGGTGTGTGAGTATCACCTGCTACATTCAATTACTGTGTCTCACATGCTGATCTCCCAGACTCAGAGCCTAGCAAGGTTCAATTGCAAGCTGCCTTTACACTTGCATGGCACATATTGCGGCTGCACGTTCATATTTTGAGACCTGCTTTGCTGGAATGGCACAACACATGCCTTGCAGCGTCAATGCTATGGGTGTGACTGCAGTTGTCGGCCGCCCCATGGTGGAAAATGTCTTGTCCGGGTACAATTCATGCATCTTTGCTTATGGTCAGACAGGCAGCGGCAAGACTCACACAATGCTTGGACAGCTGAGCCCTTTGGCCTCTGGTGACACCATGCCTGAAGAGGTGACACCACTCAATGGCTTAGTCACACACCATATCTCATGTTCAGCAGCAGTTTGCGCGCAATCAACAGGCTACCTGCATGCAAGGACCATCTGAAGCCCAGCTGCATTCGCTGCCCATGACATACTTCAGCCACCTCCTGCCATTGCCCTGCAGACACAAGCAGATACAAGGGGGGCATGCCTGTTACTGCCGCCTTGGTTATTGCGGCCATGCAATAGTTGATTTCCTCTGCACAACAACTGCAGTCCCTGCACTCATCCATCCCTGAAAATCCATCCGATTTTCTGCCCTCCATTTGTAGATTCCATCACCCTATCATGTAGACACTTATTGTCACGGCATAGCCAGTGCCTCCAAGGATTTCAGGGGTGGATGCATTCAGTGAGGCGACCTATCTTGATGAGCTGTTGCATTTTCTGCAGGCCGGATTGATTCCACGCATCTTTGCGTATCTGTTTGCCTACATAGAGAATGTCCAAAGCAAGCAGGCAAGCTCGCTCACCTCCTGCACGCTTTGACGAATCATTGCAGAGCCTCACTTGATCCATCCTGCTGATGTTGCATTGATGTGCAAATGCTTTGATGGGCTATCAAATCCCATGATAGACCAGGCATTGCTATGCATGCTTACTGCGACAGTTTGCCTTCACCTCCAGCTGATCCCAGTCGCTTGCAATGATCAGAACCCACAAAGCCCAAAACCTCACAAAGGGGGGCTGCAAAATTGAAGTCTGCTTCCTGCAGCAGTGGGCAACTTAGAGCTGCTGATGGTTGCACAGTCGTACAGCCTGCTGAGTAGTTTCCAATCAGCTGCTGCCAGCATTATGATGTACAAGTGTGTACACCATGTTATACTGCCCCTGGAGGACCTGATGCTGTTTGCTGAGAACATGGTGTGTGTGGTGTCACAGAGGGAAGGCCGGCAGGTTTGCTTCCTGTGCAAGTGCAGCTTCCTGGAAATCTACAAGGAGGTCATCACAGACCTGCTCAACCCTGCTGCCACACGCCTGCATATCCGGGAAGACCTCCAGCAAGGCGTCCATGTAGAGGGGCTGTCGCAGGAGACTGTCACATCTGGTAAGCAATCCAAAGGAACATGGGCACGTTACTGCGCTGATGACCAGCATTCTGCGATGCATGCTGCAGTGCTGGTCATTACAGCAGGAGGTGTGTGATCAGCGCATGATGTTGCACAGCTGCCCGCCCTCATCACAGGTCATACAGGAGACAGCCTGGATATGACTGCTTGTGCATGGGAACAGCAGCACGATGCTGTGCGCAGTCAGTTGCCACTTTGTAGTGTGTGCCCTCTGTCAGGGCATTCAGCTGGAAGCCATGGTAAAGCATGTGAACTGAGCAACCTTGAGTCCTGAAATGCATAGGAGGTTTTGAGTGAGTGAGGAACACCAGGATGTCACATAAACAATGCCTGCAAACTGATTGCAGTCCGGGGTTGTCTGTCTGTCGCTCACTTGTGTGCATGGTGTGTAGCACAAGCAGTGATGCAACTGCTGTCTGCTGGAGCTCAGAACCGGCATGTTGCCGCCACCAAGGCCAATGCTGACTCCAGTCGCTCTCACTGTGTCTTCACGTGCGTGGTGGAAAGCAAGTGCACAGAGGATGGAGTGACCAGCATCAAGACCTCCTGCCTCAACCTTGTGGACCTAGCAGGTTGGTCTACACCACTGGCTCAAGTAGCATTCTGGCCTGCACTCTGGTTGCCATTACTCGCTGCCCAAATGCCCTGCTTGTCGGTTGGTCTGCTTGCGTGCACCTGCTCATAGAAAGCCTGCAGCAACACTCAAGCATGTGCAGCAGCAGCAGTGGCTCAAGGGGAAGCTGCTGTTTGCTGAAAGGCACAGACGTTTTTGTTGTAGGCAGCGAAAGGCAGAAGGTGGCAGAAAGCGAAGGGGAAAGAGTGAAAGAAGCTGGCAGCATCAACCGCTCTCTTGCCAGTCTGGGCTTAGTCATCAAGAAACTTGTGGAGGGAAATGGGCCAGGAGCTCCCGCCACCCAACAAACTCACATACCCTACCGAGACTCCCGCCTTACATTCTTGCTGCAGGTGACACTGCTGCTCTTGTCCTTGATTCATCCCTGGTGCACACAATAAATGCCATGTTGTCAGCAGCCCTGCTGATTGTCCCTGTATGTCATTTGCTGTTGTTGTGGCTACCCTGCTGCACTCAGAAGTGACTAGCTTGAAAGCTTTTCCTGTTGTGGAAATCCTATCAGCCTCTGCTATCATTTCACAGGCATCTTTGGCTCTCTGATAGCAAATAGCGTCTACAGATGGCCAGCAGCTCACAGAGTCAACAATGCAATGCGCAGCACAACAATGCAACTGCCACTGCTCTTACTTGTATTGTTGTCCAAGTTACCCTGACAGATCCTGTACACGCTGAATCAGTGTCATCATTGTCATCAAAATGGTGCCCAATGTGGGCCAGCATCTAGGCCTCTTATGTTGTCGCAACATACTGAATTGGCCGTGCTGTTTCTGACAAGACAGTTGCAACAAGACAACGTAATCAGAACATGTGTGGCAGGACTCGCTGGGGGGCAATGCCAAGACTGTGATGGTGGCCAATGTCAGCCCTGCTGCTGCCTGCCTCAAGGAGACTCACTCCACTCTGGGCTTTGCTCACAGGGCCAAGATGATCAGGAACAAGGTCTGCACCACAATTTGTCTGTCTGTTTGCTTGAATGCTGCTTCTGTGTAGGTCAGTCTCTCTGTCTGTCTGTCTGTCTGATCTTCTCCTCGCTTGTGCTTGCACTGTATGCAGACTTGCAATTAGTTGTGGTTAATCAACACGTGTTTGTTTGGGTGCTTAGGCTGTTGTGAACGAGGACACTACAGCCGATGCACTGTTGCTGCAAAAGGAGAATGAGAGGCTCAGGAAAGAGCTGGAAATGTACCGGCAACTGCAGCAGGTATGCTTGGTAGCAAAGACATCATTTTGGCTTTGGCCACCAGTTTTGACAACAGTTGAGCATAGACTTCATCTCCTAGTAACATGTGGACAATGGAATGCGTAGTGAGAACTCCAGTGTTGTGGCATAAGTAGTTGCTTTGTTGTCCGGATTTGGCATTACGTGTGCATTTTGTGCAAGGTTGATGGCCTTGTATGAGATGACAAATTCTGCTAAATACATGTGAAGGAAGATGGTGTTGCTGGTGTTGCCAAAACGCCAGAAATTGTTTTGATGCTCATCACAGTTTCCTATTGTCTGACTCACTGGTGATGCCTGTCTGTGTGTACATGTGTAGCATAAGCAGCTGATGTGTAATTACTGCACAAAACGATTTGCTGTATCACATGCTATAGCACATTCTGTAGGCGGCGCTTACTGCAGCATCAAGCGGGTAAATCTCCTGTGTGCAATTTGCTTTCTGATTGGCATCCATCATCTTGGGCTCTATTTCTGCCAAAAAGACTTTCTTTGCTGCAAAAGTCATTGTCAGTTTGCATCCACAGGCATGCACTCCTACACCACCTCGACGGGAGAGCACTCCATTGGCAGTTGCAAAAGTGCGCCAAGAGGCTGAGCTGGCTGAAGCTGAGGTGGCAGCTGTGTGGGCAGGGCAGCTGGCAGCAGCCCTGGAACTGAACCAGGACCTGGAGGACAATGTTGTCAGGCTGCGTCAGCACAATGCCAGCCTGAAAAGGTATGGCAGCATAGCACAAAGCAAGCAATGCCCACTCCAAATCATACCTGAGAATGAAACCAAACTGAGCTTTATGATGCAAAAGAAAGGCAGACAACTTACAAACAAGTGTTGTTGCTTGTCATGCAATGTCAAGACAAGCTCAACGCAAAGCAAGGCGCTGTTGGCTTCACTGCAATGCTGCGTCCTGCTATCTGCATGGCATTCCCTGGTTGACACGCAGGGAGCGTAAGGCAATGGAGGGGGAGGTGGGGCAGATGCAAGCAGATATGCAGGCTCTGGTTGAGGCTGATTTGGATGCACAGCAGGTACACCTTCATCGCTGCATGGAAGTGGTGTATCAAGCACTGAAGCACAACACATTAGTTGTCTTGCAGCAAAATGACTCATGCACAGGGTCGCCAGCTACTGCTGTTGAAGGTCCCCGTGTCTTCCCCTCATCAGATATTTGTCTATGCTACACCCTTTGTAGAATTCTGATCAGACCACAGTCTATAGCATGTATGCGCTCAAGTTGGCTCCTGGTACATCAAGTTTTAATAGCACCATAATCATGAATCACCATTGTGACCGCATCTTTGACAGCTGTGCTATGACTCAACATGGTGACTTTGTCAGCTATCTGCCCCTCTCATGCAGCGTGCTCAGGTAGCAGAGGCTCAAGTTGAGGCAGTTACTGCCCAGAGCAGACAGCAGCACAGTCATCCAGTGCATGCACAAGCTCGGCTTGAGGAAGACTCAGGCAGTGTTGGTGATGCTGCATGCATGCAGGACACCAGCTTGGTGTACAATCCTGCTGACGCACAGCTGATCAGTCAGGTAGACAGTCCTGCTGTCCCATTGTGCGCTATACATATGCTGAACATGCAGGAAATGTCTGGAGCTTCTTTGGCTGTTTTGCTTGGCAGCGGTTGGATTTGTGTACAAGTGTCAAGCAAATCTGCATCAGTGCATGATGTTAAGTTTGTGTCTTTGTCTTGCAGTGCCTGCTGTCAAGTGGATTTAAGCATTGTAATACATCCTGAGTCTCTTCCATAGTAGTACTCTGCATGCATCAGTCTGTCTGTGTGAACAAATCTAAACATGTCCTCCAGGTAGCGACCTTGAAGACTCAGTTGCAGAATGGCAGCACACATGCCGCAGAGTTGAAGAAGAGGCTGGCTGGAAGCGGTAGGCTCTTCTGACAGACTTATGCAATCTGCCTGTGTCTAGCGTGTCACTTGCTTGCATCAAGCTGCACCCACACTGATCAATGAATTGAGCGAAGACTAGCTGCACATAGTATGGCCAGGCCAAAAGTGGTGCACACAAGTCATCTTTGCAGACTGTCTACACCCACCCACTCATCCAACTACAAGCATAGTCTGCCTGTGATGTGACATGTGTCATTGTGGTGTGCAGAAGCTGAAAGGGACAGTCTGGCAGTAGCTGCACAGCAGCTGCAGCAAGCAATGCAGCAGCAGAGCCTAGCGATGCAAGATCTTGAGCGGGATCACCAAGCATCACTGCAAGAAAGAGATGCCCTCAGAAACAACAATGGGCAGCAAACGGCTGAACTGCAACAGGCTGCTATGACCATCCAGCAGCTGCAAAGTGCTGCTGCTGGGTTGGCAGATGATCTGCAGTCAGCAAGGTCTGCCGCTGGCCGTCATTTTGGGCAGCACACTGCTTTGCGTCAGCTATCTGCTGAACATGAGGCGTGTATGGCAGAGCTAGCAGCAAAAGCCACTTCTGTGGATGAGCTGAATGCCAGCATGGCCCAGCTTCGAAATGAGCTGGCAGCTAGCACAGCACAGCAAGCACAGCATGAGCAGGACAACACCCAGCAACAGGCAGAGTTTGTGGGACAGGTGAACTTGGTTTTGCTGTGTCAAGGATGTACCACAGCAGTCTCAGACTGTGACAGGCAAAACAACTGCTTTGTAGTACTGATTGACAGGGACCTTTAGTGTTCCGCTTGTGACCTGATTGTTCCCTTGGCTGTGTAGGTGCTGCAGGAGCTGCAAATTTTGGAAGCAGCTTTGGTGCAAAAGGCAGAAGAGTGTGAGTCCTATGCGCAGCAGCATGCATCCCTCAAGGCACAGTCAGACATGCAATCTGAGGAGTACGCTGCTGAACACGCCGCACAGGCATCTACTGCTGCACAGCTGCAGCGTGATCTGGACGCTCAGCATGCTCAGCATGTGGACCTGACAGAGAAGCTGCTGGCACTTGAGGCACAAGTGGCCTACAAGCAGCACAAGCTTGATGCATTGCAGAAGGAGGTCAGCAGCACAAACCTCAGCAGGGGTGCTTTGCAAGCAGACTTGATCCAGCCACAGCCGCAAGGGGCATCTCAGAAGTTGCGGCTGGAGTCCAACTCTGTAGCTGATGAGCTGCCTGACCCTTCGGCTGAGCAGGCAGAGCCAACTCACAGGACCAGCCAGGAGACTCACGCAAGCTTCCAAGACTCAGATGCCAGCAACAGGCTGCAGGAGCTGCAACAGCAGCTCACACTGGCAGCTGAGCAGCATGCAGAGTACAAACGCTTGCAAGGGCAGCTCATGCTTGAGGCTGATGCAAAGCTTCAGACTCAGATGCAGGCAAGGCAACGTGGGCAACAGCAACTGGAGGCTGCAGCAGATGCTCTCAAAGCCAGCAGGACTTGCATAGACAGCTTAGAGAGAGATGTGGCAAGGCTGCAGTCAGAAGTGCAAGCGTCCGCTGCCGAAGGCTGCAGCTTGCACAAGCTGCTAGAACTGGCCACCTCTAGTTCCCATGAGTTCAGCTCAGAGAAGCAGCGCCTGGAAGCTGCCTTGGCAAGCTCTGAGGTTGTCACTGAAGACTTGCAAAACCAGCTGGATGTTGCTGAAGCAAAGGTTGCTGCAAGTGCAGCCGAGAGGCTTGAGTCCATGCAAGCCACCGCCGCAGACCAAACATTACTGCATGAGCTGCAAGCAGAGCTGGCTGCAACACAGGAGGACAAGGCTGCTCTTCTGGCAGTTCCACAGGCAGACGCCGCCGCTGTTTCAGAGCTTCAGCAGGCGGTGCGGGACCTGCAGGCACAGCTGTCAGACCACAGCAACGCCCGGCTGAGCGCGCAGGCAGCAGCACAGGCTGCAAACACAGCGAACGCCCAGCTGCTGAGCCAGCTCACAGAGGCACGACAGGCGGTCGAGCTGGCAGAGGGTCGGGTGCATGACCTTTGTTCAGACCACCTAGCGACACAGGAGCAGCTGGAGCAGGACCGTGACTCTTTGATGGAAGAGGTCCTCAGCGCCAAGGCTCGTGCGGCAGATCAAGAGCGGACGGTCCAATCCCTTCGAGTGGCCGCAGACGCCACTGCTCGTGAAAAGATCCTGCTGACAAACCAGCTTGACTCCACAGAACAGCAGCTGGCCATTCAAGCCCAGGAGCTGCTGGGGCAACAGCGGGAGACACAACGCTTGCAGGCTGCCCAGAAGGACCAAGCAGTGTACCTGAAGAAGGCTCAGCTTAAGGGTAGCTCCAATGAGCATGGCTTAAAGGGCCTGCAGCAGCGGCTGCAGGGAGCCCTCCAGGACAAGAAATCAGCTGAGCTGAAGGTGCAAAGCATGCAAGCGAGATTGCAAGAAGCAGAGCTAGCTGTTACCCAGGCAAGAGAGCATAATGAGGTGCTTGTTGCAATGCTTGGTGGCCTGCAGCTGCACATGACAGCTGAAGACAATCCAGATAACAACCATTCAGCTGAGCTCAATCAAATTGTCATAGCAGGATGACAGCTCAGATGGGCATACCAGCGCAGATGCAAACAGTCCAGAAGTAGCAAGTTGTTTGTTAATTTGTGTGTCAGATGGCTAGTATATCACAAACTCAAAAGAAATATATGAACTGATTGGTTCATGCTGTCTATTTACGCCTCTTGTGCTCCAAGCAGCCCAGCTTATTTACTGTGTTTGAACTTTATGCATGTAGATTGAGATGAAGACCCTTATGCATTATCTTTTATGCTCTCCTCAGTGGCTGTCTCAAAGCCTGTAACCCACCAATGCCCACTCAAAAGCACTCTGTCATGGCAGGGGTTGGTGAAGCACCTGTATGAATTTGCCAGTTTTGTTGCCTGTGGGTGACACTTGGAAGCAGCATTCTGTTTTTGCTGTCACCAGTGAGGGCCATTCTTTGCTGCACGTCTGCCTTTGAGGCATGCATTGTCTGAACAAGTAGGCAGTGCTGCTGTCTGTTGGCCAATTTCTCACCAGAGTCTGTCTTGAGGCTGCTTCTGCTTCTCTTGCAGGCTGAGCACATGGGTCAACACATGCGCCTCAGTGTACAGAGGCTTCAGCCTGATGGCGCAGACAGACTGGGCATTGTTGATGACTGCCAGCATGGGCTTCAAACCTCAGCAGGCAGTGTGCATGCTACACATCAGAGCACACGGACCTCTCTGCAGGTTTGTACCTGGTCTGCCTGTCCATGCAAATTAAGTTGAGCAGTCAGGGCTGTGGCAAAGGGCCCTGCCCAGCCTGTGATGTAGCGCAACCACATAGCCCTTTTAGGTGTGATCGATGTCACGATCACTGCCCAGAATATTTTCAGGGCCGTGCATTTTGTCAGCCTTGCATTGCTTCTGCCTTGCTTGATATAGGTTGGTTTACAGTCAGTGTTGACTGTCTAGAGACTTTCTGCCTTGACCCGAGTCTAAGCAGTGTCATCAGGGCATCAGCACAGCTTACAACACAGATGTTGTACTTCAGAGATGTGTAGTGGAGCTCTTTATGTATTATCATGATTGATACCCTTGATCATGCACATTCAGCCACAGTGTGTCCTCTCCTGTCTTGATAACTTGCCGGCTCTTGCTTGTTTGAGTCAAGGCTAGTGTCAATGTGATGTAGGCAGAAGATGGGCAGGAGGCTTGCTGTCGCACTGAGAGTGATGCTCAGAGCCATGTGCATCCTCTATCAGAGTCTGGGACACAGACAGACACACAAATCTGGGGCGCAGACAGACAGACAGATGACTTTGGGGCACAGACAGATGAAGTGATCCCAGAGCAGCAAGCACATGTTGCCCACATGGAGCAGCAGCTGTCAGAAGCAAGGGTTTTGCTGATTGCCACTCAACATCAGTTGTCACAGAGCCAAGACCACCTCAACAGGCTTGGCTTGGAGCATCAATCCAGCATCGGCACTCTGCAAGATCAGCTGACAGTTCAAACTGCGGCAACTGTAGAGGCACAGGCAGCAGCACAGCGTGCTCAGCATGCTATGGATGACTGCAGGCTTGAATGCTCTCAGCAGCTTGACCTCCAGGCAGATCAGATGCATGATGTTCAGCGTGAGCTGGCTTCAACAGAGACTGCTTTACAAGCTGAGACTCATGCATTACAGCTGCAGCAGGCAGAGTGCTGTCGGTTGTCCCAAGAGCTGTCTGGTCTGGATCAGGAAGTGGCAAGCATGAGTCATGAGCGCACTGGCCTGACTCAGCAGATTAGTGATCTGACTCAGCAGCTGTCAGAGGCACAAGAGCAGCAATCAGGCCTCATGCAACAGCTTGGCGATGCTCAGCATCATTCAAAGGAGCAGCACAGTGTCCTTGACAGCCTAAATCACCAGCTTGCTAGCAGCAACAGCACCATGCATGGCTTACAGGGTACAGTGAATGATCTACAAGCACAGCTTGCAGCCGCAGCTGAGCAGAATGTTGTTCTAGTTGAGGAGATGAAGGTGCTCCAGTCCAAGTGTGCTGACAGCAAGCTGATGTGTGACAGCTTGTCTACACAGCTGCAGACTCTGACTGAAGACTCAGCCTGTCAGGCGCAGGTAGTACAGAGTGAGCTGACTGAGTTGAGGTACAATTCAATGACGGTACTTCCGCAGCTGAGACAGCAGCAGGAAGCCCAAGAAGCAGGTGCCAGTCTGGAGGCTGCTGCTGAGCAGCTACAGCGTGCGCTGGACGCTGCCCAGGCAGGTAGTACTCAAATGAAGCAGAAGAATGACAGGCTTGGTGAGCAGCTCGACGCTCAATCTCAGGCTCACTCAGCAATCAAAAATCGGCTGGAAAAAGAGGCAGAGGACCTGACTCAGCAGCTGAGGGCTCAGGCAGAGGCGCACTCAGCTGAGCTGTGTCACTTGAGCGCAGCACAAGCAAAAGCCCAGTCCAGGGCTGAGCAGCTTCTCACAGAGCTTCAGGCCGCTCAGCAATCATGTCAAGCCTTAGTCAGGCAAGCTGGTGAGACAGAAGCCAGGGAGGCAGCTCTGAAGGGCAGTCTGCAAGACAGGGATGACCTCATACTGGATCTGGACAACCAGATCAAGGTACAGCTGCAGAGTTGCTAATGAGTCTGCCACTGTGACTGCTGCTGTCAGTACTGCTGCTGGTAACTTTGTTGCTGCTGCGCTGTGGTTCATAGCTGCTTTGGTCTGTGAGTACTGGCCGCCGAGCTGCATCTCAGGACAATTGGGTAAACAGCTGCCTTTTGTCATGGCAGCTATTACTCAGGCACAATCACAGGCCATTAAGGCATGCCATTAAGGTTCAGGTTCACTGGGGTCTGCAAGAACGACCTAGAGCAGCACATCTTGATGTCTTTGTCTTGACTCTACCACGACCGCGGCGTGACACCCGGCAAACAAGCTATAGGTCTCTCACAGAATCTATCAAGCAAGTAGCCATCCATGCAGCCACTGGCAGATGTGATCAATGACACAATACTGAGTGCAAGTCCTAACTGGAAACTCATGACTCTACCTGTGATGTGTTTCGGCATTCAATCACAAGCTGCAGATGCATCACCCTCTACAACATGCTGAGTATGCAGGCACTCGAGGTTCAGATCACTGGGGCACTTGCTGAGCATGAAGCCAAGCTAGGGCAGCAGCAGGAAGCCCTGGCTCGGCAGAGCCAGAAGGGCCTTTCCACCATGCAGACTCGCATCAATGCCCTGCAGGCCACCCTTGCTGCTGACTCAGCACAGCATGCTGCTGTCTATGCCGACCTGCAACGCCAGAACGAGCGTCTGCAGCGTGACAAGGAGTCTGCATACAGTAAAGGTGATCCATTTTTCAGTGTGCGTCAAAATCCAAGCACGACATGTACCTGTCTGTCGTTTGCACATGCACTGACAGGAAGCGGGCGCAGCCACAGGGAACCAAAATGCATCACCACTTACTGCTAATGCCATACAGAGAGTTGCCATTATCATAACACCTGGTGGTTGTATGTTGTCTTGAGACTCACACACCACAGCAGTAAGGCAATTTGCAATACGAGGTATGTAAGGTGGTGGCTTTGACATACCATCAGGACGACACAATACCAAATTCAGGCCTTGCACGGTTGCATATCAAAGCTACACCATGCAAGTCAGAGCAGCTTGAGCCGGTCCAAAAAGAAAACAAAAGAAAAGACTACGCCTTTTGGCGTCAAGTTGATGAGAAGCCCAGTGTTATACCGAGCAGCCCAGGGATCAAGAGGTAACGAGGTTGTTTTAGCCCGCCCCATTGTTCCTCCTAACCGGTCCATGCTGTAGACTCAGACTACTAGCTGCCTGTTCAATCAGACTCTTTATTCAGAACTGTCAACACAAGCCCAGACACACTGCCTTTGCATGCAGCTGTAAAGCAGCATGATACATTGGACAAGCGCATTTTGCGGGGATGCTGCGATACAACACATTTTGAGGGGATGATGCAATGTAACACATGGTTTTCTACTGACATGAGCGTGGTGTGCAGTTGCTGCTATGCAGAGGCAGGCACAGGGCAGCGAGGGCAGGGCCCTTGGCGCTGAGCAGACAGTGGCAGCCCTGCAGCAGGACTTGGCCAGCTGGCAAGGCCGCTACAAGAAGAAAGACTGCGAGCTGGCCAGTCAAACTTCCAAGGTGCACACTGACTGCTTGAAGTGTCTTTGCTGCATGGTTGCTGTTTGCAACACCCCCAGACGGGTGCTGCAAAGCTTTCAATTGGACCCCAGAACAAAAATCATTGTTACATAAGACGCACATATGAAGTGATTGACATTGCATTATTTACACATCTACAAGGACCAATGCATGGAGTAGCAAATAAAATTCAAGCTAGCTCAATGCTTGAGCTAGCTTTGCAAGCAGTAGAGGCTGCTCAAGCCAATCACTAGATGCAGTTGCCTGCTGCATGCTTTTTATGACAGTCCATCCACATTAGACCTGTGGGTCGCATGCCACTGCTTCTTGAACAATTGCCCCCATCAACTTGTTGTTACGGCAAGCTGCCAATGCGCACAGCAAGCATGAAGTTGCTGATGCTGTGCGCCCCAAAGCTGCTGAGGCCAACAGCATCTGTCTGCTGTCAGAATGCTGACCGGTATACATCAGATGGATTCTAGCGCAGGTAGCAATGATGCAGAGCTTGCAGCAAAGTGCTGCAGAGGCGCAGGCAGGGCTGGCTGCTGCAAACAGCAAGGCTGCAAGTGCCGGCAAGGCGCTCAGCCAAGCACAGCAGGAGCTGCATCAGATGCATGATGCCTACAGGTCAGAGAGGCCACACACACACACACGCACAACTTGCAACTTGCATGACACCGACATTGCATGGTCATGTCACAATGATAAGTTCACTGGTGGCTCAAGTGGGTCTTGAAGCGGGATCAGAAGTGATACCTCCAGTCCTCATTGCAGATGCCACGTCCCGAGCGTGGGGCTTTTAGAGGTCTTGTACAACTGGCAATATTGTTGAAAATCTTGGGTGGACATGTTGCCCGGGACTGTGGCTCACATGAGAGCAACATGCCTTATAAACAGTCTGTCTGCTCAACATTCATCTACACATAGCTTTGTGATGATTGAGAGGCTGTCCTTGAGGTTGAGAGTGCCTTGGGCTCTCAGAAGCTTGTTGGGTGATGGCACCTGGGCTTGTAGCACCTCCTCCTGACCATGCCTGTGTTTGCTACAGTGAGCTTACATCAAGGTCTGCAAAGATGTCTGCTGATATCCCTCACATCACTTGTCTTATGCTTCGACTCATTTTCCTACTGCAGCTACAAGACTTACCACGCATGTCTGTTTGGCACCTGTCTGGTTGCTATTGACATGCATCAGCGGCTGAATGATGATAGGTTGATGATTGCAGGCGGCGTGAGGGGGAGGTGCAGAGGTGGAGGGGCCTTGCCAGTCAGGCCAGGGCTGAGGGCCAATCCCTGCAGGCCAAAAGGGATGAAGAGGCTGCCCTGTATGCTGATCAGGTATATATCACTTACGGTGCACACGTTCCTCCAAAGTACTCTTGTTGGCTGATGTTCAGCTGTGGCATTGGATTTCATGGGCTCCATGCACAGGACGCTCAGCGTCTGATGCTGTATCTATACTTGAAACCTTGCTGTAGACAAGCAAAGCAGATGCTTTTCAGCACAACTAGAGGACAATGCACAAGAGCTGAAATCACAAACATCCAATGCATTACATGACAACACAACATCCAGGTGGAAAATAGGCAAAGCACAAAAAGAGTGTCTATAGTTTTGCGTTGTCATGATGACAGATGGGAAATGCCTGAAAGTGCCTGTCATGTGTCTGCACATGTGCAGGTGCAGCAACTTCAGGAGAAGCTGAGCGACGCTGCAAGAAGCAGCAGCTGCAGCAGCACAAGTCCTCTTCTGCGTCAGCAGCTGGCTCAGCTTCTACAGGAGCGGGACGCCATCTTGGCACACAACCACCACTTGACAGGTCGGCCTGTCACTTCTGCTTCACAACACTTTGTGACTCTTAATCGCACCTGCTGGGATTGACAGGTGACAGATCAGCGCATCATTGTATTTTTGCTCTATGCGTCCTTACAGATATGCTGCAGCTTGTCAGTGATGTATATGCTGCTTTAACAAGCTGAGCAGCCTTCTTGATGGCTGTTACTTGACCTTCAGTCACACATTGCGTTGAAGCAGTCAAATCCAGACCACATCAGCACATGTTATTGTTCAAACAGCACACAGCTGCCTAGATCAAGCAGCTGACTTGCTGACTACGTGCAGGACAGTTGGAGGTGACAGCTGGAGAGCGAAACCAGGAAGCCCTTCTGCAGCAGCAGCATATAGCTCTCACTGCTGAAAAGGTGGCTGCTGTTCAGGTCAGTGACGCCTTGCTGTGCTGTTCACTCATGGAAAAACATCTGCGACAATTGAAGGCACAAACGAAAGACCATTTCAGAATGTAGCAATGGTGATGCCCGCTGTTCAGAGCAGCTGATACACAAAGCAGAGTTACTTACATTGAGTAACACAGCAGGCATTGCCTGTGACAGATGCTGGGTGTCAGGTCATGCAAACTGCATGAGACAATGACTGAGACAATGACATGGCGCAGAGCAGCTTCTGTTGTTGCATGCAGGCTGTTCAGCAACAGCTGGAGCAGGCCAAGCTGGAACATGCAGCAGTCATGTCTCAGCTGAGAGCCTTGCACAGCTCTGCTCTTGAGGAGGTGCGCCGCCTGCGCCTGAATCAGAAGGCTTGACCCCATGTCGAAAAAGGAAAAAGAAAAATATACGCTTTTCAGCGATCGTAACGGGAGCCTCCTAAGGCGGCAGCCCGGAGCTATAGACCCCATGTATACAATCAGACAGGACAGTCACGTAGTGTTTTCATACATCTACGCTGCACTGCATCGCCAGTTTCGTCATTGGCAAGGCTGCCTAATGGGGCACAGCAGTCACTTGAGTGGCAGTTGAATTGCAACTAGCTGTAGCTCTTCTGCACTTGGCTTCACATCGTTGAGTTTGCTGCATTTCTGGACAAGCTACTGTGATGTACCATGTACACGTGAACACCTGTCTCACCTTTTGTGGCGGAGACGAGTCAGGATGTAGTGCAATCAGATTCTGTTTCAGTACACAGCACATGACACGACTTCATCAGTAGAGTTGGGTACTTTCGAGCTATGTAGTCTTGTGACGCCATGTCAAACAACATATCGTCAAACATCGTCGTCCATACCTGACCATCCTGGTACATGCACCAGGGTATAATGAGCTAAGGGAAATCTAATGCGCAATGTGGGATTTTGCCCCACAACAGTACACTGCAAGTCCATGATCTATCTTAGTACACTGCAAGTTCATGGTCCATATTCGTATTTATTCATCTATACTCATTCATATTCACTATGTTCATTCAATTCATTCTACTGAATTCAAGCAAAAACAAAATAAGAAAAATCAAAGCAATTTTAAACACAGGTGCAAGTGCACAAGGTAAAAGCAAAATGTAAAAGCGAAAACTCATCCTAACCCAATAAAACAAAGAGAACAGCACCGGAACCTTGTGCTGCAGACATTATCGGCCGGCTTCCATCAATCACTCTGAGAGCATGCTTGCAAGTTCTGCAGCAGCCACTTGTACCTGCACACCACACCACATCTCAATGAATGCACAGGACTGCTCAACAACCAGAATGCTGAGCAAATAATTGCAGGGCATAGTGCATGCAAGCATATGTAATACAAGTGTGGTAGACTGCTAATGCAAACCTGCAATGCGACAATGGAACAAAGGAGCTATGATAGCAATGAGCAAGCAGCACACGCATCAGCCGCATGCACGACGCACCTGTTAGAGGTCGGCGAACCAGAAGGCGAACCAGATGAAGATTCAGAAGCAGATGAAACTGCTGTTTCCTTCCTCAATGATGTCCTTCCTCGCTGCTCTGTCTCTTGCAGCCCAGACGCTTGCAGATCAGAGTGCCCCTCATGACTCAGATGCAGCAGCTCCGCCTGCCTCTGCCTGTTCAGAGTCTCTATCACAATGGCAGATGAGAGAAAGCCGTGGTTCTGCTGCACTTCAGGCTCAGATTGCAGCGTGATCTGTGCCCAGGTGTGCTGTGCTTTGGCAGCTCTCTCCAAGGCTGCAAGAGACTCCGTATGTACACCAAGGCCAAAGTGACCGGCTGTCTGACTTGCATGCTTGCTGGCTACAGGCTGACTACCCTGAACCTGCCAGGTCTGACCGGCTGCTTTGCTTGCATGCACACCAATTGCTGTGTCATAATCCTGGGGGGCTGCAGACGCATGAGCTACATTCTGCCAGCTGTGACCAGCTGCCTTTGCTGCATGCCTGTCAACGCCTGTAGTGGCTGTTTGCTGGAAGTTGTGCGCTGCGCTATAGCAGGCGCTGTCGCCTGGCATGCTGACTTGCATGCCACAGTGGCCTGTCTCTCTCAAATGCGCCAAAGGCAAGCCTTTGCCTTGCATTCCTGCAAGAGAGTCTCACAATGATGCTCAATGCAACCAGGGTGCACTGACCTAAGCTGTGAACATGCTGCTTTGCTCTTGGAAGCTGGGCAAGACAGATGCTGGTTGGCAAGGTGGGAGAAATTCCAGCTCTCTTGGCAGTCACACCAGCTATACTATGTGATTGTCATAAGTTGCAATCAAGACACAGCAGACACAGCAGACTGTACAATGCGCTCAGCTATAATGCACTTGTCTAGGTGCTTGTATATTGCAATGCCAGACCTGCGTGGTGCTTGTGCATGCACAGGGATGCAAAGATGCACAGCGGATGCATGACGACAACCATGCTAACCTGGTGCTGTCTGTGCTGCAGGAGATGTGGGACTGTCTGGATATGCAGCCCAGGACAGATCCTTGGCTTCTGGTGAGACACTACCTATGCTTTGTGGACAGCCTGCTGATGGTAGGCCTGCAGTGTGCTGAAGACTCCTAGCTTGTTGTGAAGCACTTGGTGCACAGCCTGCTTGCGATGCAAAGCCAGGCCAAGATGAGCTCTGGTTGTGCGGTGCGTGGCATGCTTCTTGTGCTACATTGCTGGACCTTGGGAATGGGCCAACAGCAGGCGCCACTTCAACCTGCAGACAATCATCAAATCAATTGATGCTTCTCAAGATGTGCACGCGTATAGCAGTGAGGCTTGCATTTGGGTTTGACGCAGCAGTTGCTAAGTTGATAAAGTGTAGCTGTGAAATGCTGGACGCTGCTCTACACATGCAGCCAGGCTGTCATAAGTTTCTATTGGCAGAGGGAGTGCTTGAAATGAGTCTTGCCTGCACACCTTGCTATGCTTACGCTCAGCAGCTTGTCCCGCGTCAGAAGACCCACACTTGTGCTCCAGGGTTACAACCTGCAAGACATGAGTAAGCTGTGCTTAGTGGTAATTACAAGCCAATCAAATGCAAATTCATAGCAAGTCATTGGTCATAGCCAGCTCTTACTTGTGCAGCCAAGGCTTCAGCTTTTGTCTCAGCAGCAGCAGCTCTGGACTCAGCAGCATCAGTCTTTTCCTTAGCTGCCAAAGCCAGCCGCTGCGCATTTTCCATGTCATCTCTGCTCTGCACCATGGCTTCTTGCACCCTGTGTAGCTGCTTCTGAAGCATTGCATTGGCTGCTTCAGAATCCTTCAGATCTGCTTGCAGCTTGATGTATTTGGCTTGCAGCTCACGTGCCTCTGATCGCTGGTCTGCTGTGCTTGTTGTCACAAGCTCTGGCTTCCAGTGCAGTCCCTTGTGTTCTGCGTTTTGCAGGCCATCTCTGCCAGCAGTCGCGGCAGAACTTGAGGGGACTGGACTGTCTGAGTGGCGCCTGAGACTGAGACAAGATCTGAGCTTGGAGCCACCAACAGATGTTTCAGATCCATCCAAAGTTGAGACGCGTGGCGAGTGCAAGCTGTCTTCCGACTTCACGCTGCGGCTGATGATATTTGAAGCTCGACCTAGCAGAGTCTGGGTGGGAGTATTTTGACCAGTCACTGCTGAGTCCACAAAAGCTTTGAAGCTGCTGCTCAAACGCAGCTCCTTAGCTGGTGGTCTAGTAGAAGTTCTTGTAGTGTTGTTTACGCTTGCTTTGTCGTTCATGTCAGCAGATAGTATTTTGTCTCAACATCCCCGCCTCCTAAAGTGTCAAGGACTTGTGGCAGTCCTCTGCTGCATAGTATGCTGCTGGTCGCGGCCGCGCAGCACATTTCACAAAGGCAGAAAGCACAGCATGCTAGCTATAGTCAAAACGCCAGCAGCAAAACACATGATATGAGTCATCTCTTGCTTTTGTGTCCGCTTGATGCATTGCGGTCTCCAAGGTCCCACGGGCCGTGGGACGGTTTGGCCGTCCCCCGGTGGGACGCCCTTCCCAGCGCCCCGCCGCCCCACGGAGGCGCGCCGAAGCCCCAGTACATTGCGCCGCGCTGGGGTCTCT
>JAABUP010002357.1_pt1 | contig 36711 bp, 38 predicted proteins | sample 5559201 | NCBI WGS metagenome assembly JAABUP01 (sample SAMN10711887, study PRJNA513373) | rock metagenome | isolation source: Antarctica rocks | place: Antarctica
TAGAAACCCTGAGTTTCATGCTTGTATCAAGCACATTGACATACAATATCACTTTGTTTGTGAAGCTGTTGATTGTCACCTTGTTGACTTTGAATTTGTATCTATCATCAAGTAAGTAGCAGATGGGCTTACTAAGGCTCTGTCTGCTGTTAAGTTTAGCCGTTTTCTTATTCAGTCAGGTCTTATATTTAATTAATGCCCTGTCTTCAACACACATTCAAACCTTGTCATTGTCAACCTTCTTTGTCACCTTTTACATTCTCACTTTCTTACCTCACTGTTGCGACCTTCTTCACGTCCTCATCACCTTGCTGTTGAGCTCACTTTCTAGTGGGATTGAAGGACTCTATACTGGCTAGTGAATGAATATTCAGGTTGTTTAAAACTGAAAAGAAGTGTTGAAATAAGGAGGCTTTGCAGGGGATTTCAGTCCTATTCTGACCTAGCATCAGAACTTGCTGTGTCACGTGACGCTGCTTTGTCAGCTCACACAAAAGTCATGCTGTTGATGCAGACTCTGCATTCTAGTTAAAATATATGAATTGAACAGTTGTTTCATAGAGGTCATAATATCAATGACTTAACATCTTTCTGTTCAATAAAAAGTTATAGCACAACAAGATCAGAGATCATCTCATTTATTATTCTGTAAGCTTTTTAACTGTCATGAAGTATTTTAAATTCTTGTAATTCATATAAATTTATAAACTTAACACACTTTACAATTCTGCATCTCACTTCTTTAAACATTTTATGATGATCAGCATCTCTTTATCATAAATTTTATAATTGTACTCTGCAGATGCAGTCTTCTTTAAGTAGTAGTCATAAAGTCTTTACACATTATTTATTAACTGTAATAAAGTTTTATCTATGCATCAATTAAAGAAATCTGTCTTCATCACTATCATATGAGTAGATGAATTCTTATCACTTTAAATAGTTTCAGCTTAATTATTGCATTAATATCTTAACTCATTTCAGACTACTTTACAGCGTGATTAAACTGAACTAAAATTGACACTGAAATGAACATAGTCTTTAATTTCTTAAAATTCTGATCAGCTTTCTCAGTTTACTTAAAAGATGTGTTCTTTTGTATAAAAGTCATCATTAACATGATTAGATTTAAGAAGTTCTTTATAAATCTTCAATAAAAGTTCATAAAGTTTATGAAACTCTGTACTCTCTTTACTGACTTAAAGGCTTGTCAGTTCATAATTGCTTTCATCTTTTAAGAATTTCTTTGTATATCTTTTTCTATCTTCAGAATGAACTTTCAATACTTAATTGACTTGACTTCAAACTCATACTTGTCAATGTTAATTTGTAGACCTGCTTCTTAAAGTTAAAGTAGTATCTTTTATACATGATTTTGATGCTGATGCAGCAACTCATTCATGAAAATCAAAATATTATTCACATAAACTGAGCAGAACTTGTTTAAAAAGTCTTATAAAGCTCAGTTAATGTATCTTTAAAAGATGCTTAAGACATTGACTAATTTAAAAGATGTTATCATTTATTTGTACAATCTGTATCTTCTTTTCTTAAAAACAGCAATTTCTCAGTTATTATATGATTGAATACATTTAAAAACTCATGATAATGATTAAAGAGTATAGTTTTCAGATCAGTCTTCTTCTGTAAGGTTAAAACTTTTTTAATATTGATTATGCTGACTGAGAACATCTCAATCTTCTTTTGTTTCTCTTATTTCTTTTATATGAGATTTATAAAGAATATAGTCAACATCATAACATAGTTAAACTATTCTTCAGCAGAAGCATCTTTGTTTTATATGATAGTTTCTGTGAATTCAATTGTAAGAAAGGCTTTGTCTGTATTTAATATAATCTCATTTTACTTCATTTATGATAGACTTAATATAAGGTTGTAGAATGCTAACTTAAAAAAAATATAAAAGAATGTTCTTAACTTTTAATGTTTATCAATATTAATCTGTACAATGACTACTTCATTTACTGATGAATTTGAAGATTCATTAAACTCTGTAATCATTCAGAATCTTATCTTTATACACTGTAGATTGTAATTTTTAGCAAAGTAAAAAGTGATTATTTTATAAAACAAACACTCTGTGTTGTATAAGATATGTGCATATGACTTCTTATTAATTAACATTGACATAGTAAAGAAAGCACTGTTTATCTGTTTTTCAAACTTCTTTCAGCTCTTATCACATTTTATATGCTCTCAGCTGTAACTTTTACTAAAAGCTACTCTTTTTCTAAGTTCTTATCTGTCTTTGTTGTTTTCTTTACAGTTTCAGCTGCAGTGATGTTGATGATTTAAGATTGTATAACTGATAGAAGTTTGTACTCTTTAATAAAATGTTCACTTTCTTCACATTGTATGCACAGCTGTTTTGTAGGACACTCTGTCACTTTCTTCTTTGACACTTATTGTGCTCTGCATTTCTTCTCAGTCTTTACTGCTGTTACACTGACATGTTTAATAGATTCTCAGTTCATAAAGTCTGTGTGAGACTATTAGATGATGGTAGTGATTGTTATACAGTACTCTTAAGTAACAGCCTTCTGAATTGGCTTTAAATTGTGACTGACTTGCTGAAGTAGAATAATGTACTCATTATATAACACAGAGATTGATGTTGTAATCAGAGCTTGTGTAAGCATTATATTTAGATTGTTACTGAGAAATGTCTTCTTAACAGTGTCATCTCATTTTAAGCCTTCTACCTTCAGCAATGTTCATTTAAATATAGTTAAATGTTTTGTGAATGACTTTTCTTTCTGTTTTAAAGCTCTCAAAATATGAGTCACTCTTTCTTTTAATTCTCAGCTATTATATACATACTGAAGCTGATTGATCAGCTTCTCAATGATCATATGATTTAAAACTTTGTCTGATTAAATATAAGCTGCAATTTAAGATGTGACTTAACTTAAAGTCAGTTCTTTCAGTTAACTGTGTAAGTATCAGAACTGTACACTGAAATTGTTGTTTAACATGTTTACATTCAATTTAATGACAATTTATTGTAGTCAAGATCAAAATTTCACTCTTTTTTCTCTGAATCTGAGTGGGTCAGAAAGACATCACTTTAAGTGCTGATTCACACTTATTGCTGCAATAAGCTGCTTTAAAATGAGACTGTTTATACAATTAACTGGTTCTTAAGAAGAAGATGATGTTATAACAGCTGATGTTGAGATAGCTGTATCTGCTGATATAACTGATGTGAGATTAACTCAATTCATCATAAAGATGTAAAGAAGATTTATATAAGTCTTCATGTTCTGCATGTTCTCTTCTATACAACTCTTCATGTTATGTAATTCTGTTATAAATATTTAAGCTTTAGAAGAAATCTTATCAGCAACAATCTTCACTTCATTTATCATAGAGATTCTGAACTCATTCTGCACTAATTTCAACAATCATATAACAAGATCTCTATTGTAAATCAGATTTAAATGAGAATAGTATTTTAATGTTATGAGTTTGCAATAAGACTGACACTCAATTGATAATGTTTAATACAAGAAGAATACTATGAAGAAAAAAAAGAGCTTCATACAGAAGTGAGAAGATAATATACTTTAGTCTTAGAGTCTTAATAAGTAACTAGATCATAAAACCTTAGTATAAGTTTAACTCATGACAGACACTTACATGATTGTTGTTATTGCTGTTGTTGTTGTTGCTGCTGAACATGTCATATGAAAGTCAGTGCTGAAGAATGTCAATCAAAAAAGAGGTTTTACATATGAGAGGTTGTGATGAAGAGGTTGTAAGAGAAAGAAACAGAGATTTAAGAAGAGAAATGAGAAGGTTTATAACTCACTTCACTGAAAGATAAGCTGAAGTGAATTGAATTGTTATCTGAATTATATGAAAAAGAAGCTGATATGTTAACAAGCAATAAGAACTTTATCTGCAAATCTTATCTTTATAAAGTGTGTAAACACATGTTAACAGACAATGATAACTGTATAATAATCTTTTCAGATGCTTAGAACATGATCTTAAAGAGAAGAAAGAAATGATGTTATAAGTTAAATTCATACTAAGATCTTATAATCTAGTTACTTACTAAGACTTTAAGACTAAAGCATATTATCTTCTTACTTTTATATAAAGCTCTTCTTTTTCTTTATAGTATTCTTCTTGTATTTAGAAATTATCAATTGAGCATCAGTCTCATTGCAAACTCATAACAACACAGCTCAAAATTTGAGTTCAAAAAATTGACTGCTCAGCTGTCTGTTAACAGTTTTAGATGATTTTTGCATCATAAGGTGACAAATTCTTTATGTTTTCAAATAAAAAACAAAATGTCTGTAAAAGTCTCATTATAGTCTGAATAGACCTAGGGGTATCAGTTTTCACCTTAAAGTCACACACTTAAAATTTTCACCTGTTAGGGAAAATTGACAGCTTCACAGCCTGTTAACATTTTCAGGTTATTTTTGCATCACAGAGTTTTCATTCATGCATTCTGTCATGCAAAAATCAAAAAGTGTGCAAAAGTGTTAAAACAAGCTCTGCAGACTCAGGGTACCGGTGGTATTTTAAAAAGTGGTACCTTGAGGGTTTGAGGTCATTTATTTTTAAAAAAACACACCTTAAAAAGCAATACCCTGCCTCAGGGTACCGGGGGAAACAATGTTAGAGTTAGTGATAAAGAAAAGCCATCAGTCTTCTTTGTAAGAAATTCAGCTTTGAAGCAGTTATTCTTTAATTTCATGTCACTGTAAACCATCAGACCGCTCTCTTGTTACCTGTTCTTTATCTTTTTCTGTGACAGATATTTTTTAATGTTGTGTAAAATCAACTGTACATTCTTTGTTATTACAGGTTGTTCATATGCAATTTCATTAGCTTTACACTCTTTATTCTGATATATCACAAAGCTCAGACTCTGATTAACATCTTTTACTGATCTGTTTACTTCTTACTGTCTGAGATGAGTGAGCTGTTAATGTGATATATTTTGTGAAAATGCTGAGAAAACATTATTCACCTCATAGTTTCTGAATTTTGCTGCATTATTGAGCTTAGGCTTCTACTATTCACATTTTGTTCTCTGCAAAGCTCAAAAGAGATCTTAGCAGCCATTGTCATAATGATTTGCAGTGCGCTCTGAAGATCACAATCCCTCAATCACTCTTTTTATCTCTTTTCAGTTCTTCTCAAACTCAATCATGAGTGCACTCAGAATCTTTGCAACCTCTTTCACATGGTTTGATGTCTGTCTTGTCTCTAGAGTTCTTGATGGCTTGGCTTAGACAGCTTCTTCTATACCCACGGCCAAGATGACTATCAGAAGTTCTGACGCTATAATATTTGCTGCCTGTATACTTGAACTAACACTCAAACTCAAATTCTCAGCTGAACTGCTGCTTGTGGTCTGAGTCAGCAATGTCATTTGTGCTTCAATACTTGAGGACGTTGACGGCGTCACTGTTGGCTTAAAAGCATCAGCAATGACTGTTGAGAAGAACGCAGCTGAGCCACCTTCTCTTTCTTCTTCTTCTTCTTCTCTCTGATCAGCATCACTGTCATCACCTTCATCATCTTCTTCTTCTTCACCACCTTCTTCTTCTTCTTTACTACTATTATCATCATCACAGTCTTTTGCGTCATTATCTCACAAATTAACATCATTATTCTTGCAAACCCTCTTTAGACTATGCTTTGACTGCCTCACACCTATATGTCTGCTTAAGCAGCAGATATCGCTATCATTGATCTTCTCACACAGATAGTTTGTCAGCTTCACACTCTTATTCTTTCTTGAATAATAATTTGGAAAAGTCATGCCTAAGTTGCATTTTCTACATGTCAAAATCTTGATTGCACTCATCAGCACATCAAGTGCACTAATCAGTTCTTGATTGTTGTCATTGCTATCTATTGTGAAATTTTCCCCCACACATTGAATGAACTTGAAGATGAAGTGATCACTTACTAAACAGACATTGTATGCTGAACTAGTAGTGTCAAAACCGCAGCCGAAAACAGGCTCAAATGTGCAGGCCCAGCCGGGCCTGTTTAGCCCACTTGACACTTTTGATCCGCTAAGGCTTGACCCGTCTGCAGAGCAGAGATTTAAGGTGAGAAGAAAGAAGATGATGATGAAGAGAACAAAGATTGAGGAGGGCATGATTGCAGGTGAATGATGAGAATTTTGAGAGTTAAAACTTAAAGAAGTGACTTGAGATGATGAGTCAATGATGAAGCAATCTACTGTCAGAAAAGAAAGGTTTTAAATGCAGCATGTATTCATTATAAAGGTGTTGTCCTTAAATCTTCATGAGTACAAGGCTGAGCTTTTCAGCTTTCAGCTCTGCTGCTTAACACCTCGCTACATGGCGGACATTAAATAGGTTAATTGACTTGGCGATTGATAGTGAGATTGCATTGAGAGCAGAGAAAAAGGCGTCTTAAAAGGGCGCCCACCTGCACCTTTCTTTAAATCAGTCAATGCAACCACAATGTCTTACCCTTGAAAGGATGCCACTGAGATCATGCATGTCTTCTCAGACTTACCTTACAGGTGAAAGGCGGTAGCCATACATGGTATAACTACCATGCTATAACTATTACTTATATAAAAACTGTAGCCCTTAAAGAATGAACTAAATATCATGTTCATGCATACATGTAAACTATTGTGACACATATACAGAAAATGAGATATGTTTTTGATATAATAATAGATACAAAATCTATCATGTTTCTCAAATTATGATCACAAATTTCTGAGATGTTATAAAAGTATTAATAACTCACTCAATACATGTTGCAGACAATGAATATGATAGTGAAGTAAGAGAAACATGCTGTCATCATCATTATTTTATCATACATGATTTCAGAGCAGTTTTTACTTTTCTTTAAATAGTGATGACTATGTGTTGTTGTTACTGCTGTTATATTTGTCACTGTGAAAAGAGTTTTCACAGTATAATTGCAGAACATAATGTTCAGTCAAAACATGATCTTCAGTCAAATCATCATGTCAAATAGAATAATCATTGCTACTGAAGAATTCATGTATTCTGCTATCTACATGTTCACTCTAGATACAAGTTATGCCTCATTTATTCTTCATTAGCTCACTGTTTCATCACTTGTACAGAAGACACTGAGAAGTTAACAGAAGATGTAATAGTAATGAATGTAGATTGTGTTGACAGATTCAGTTAAAAGATAGTGACAGAGAGGTTTCTGTAAAGAGGTTGTGACAAATGTGATGAACAAGAAAGATAGTGATGAAGAAATAGCAGCACTAGCAGAACTTAAGAGATTTAATAACACTGAAGATAGAGGTTCTGTTAAAAGGCTCTGTTAAGAGATAGCAATGAAGAAATAATAACAGTTATAAAAAAGAAGAGAGGTTTTTATTAAGAGGTTTTCATTAAAAGGTTTCTGCAGAGATGTAATGACAGAGAGGTGACAACAGTTATAGAGAAAAAGAAAAAGCTCTGTTAAGAGTTTTAATAATGTTAAAGACAGAGAAGAAAAGATAGTGATGCTGAAAGAACTTAAAAGGTTTAATAGTGCTGAAAACAGAAAGAAAAAGACTGTAATGCTGATGAAAGTTGAGAGATTTGATAGTGCTAAAGACAGAAATAAAGAAATAGTGACAGTGTTAAAGATGAAGACTGTTGTAAACTGTCAGTAAAGATAATGAAAGATCTGAAGATTATGATTGTTATAGGCTTATGTTATTTAAAGATGACTCATCAGAGACTATTAACAACAGAGACTGTTTATAATGAACTCTGAAGACATTGTAAAGATTTTAATCTAAAAAGACATTAGTGTTGTGAATCTCTGAGAAAAGAATATCACATTCATTTTATCTGTTCTGTTATTATGTCTCATATTATTTTTCTTTCTTCTGTTCTTTATTACAGAATATTTTAAAAGTTTGATATCTTTTAAGTGTAAATGTCAATAACAGCAGTTAGTGAAAGTGTTATTGTCATGCTGATAAATTTGCTTATTACTGATCAGAGTCCTCACTGTCTTCATAAAAGATATAATAGCCTGTTTTGCTGTTAGTGTTCAGCTACAAGTAATCTTAAAGTTATTCACATTTCTTTCTCTGTATTTGAGCAATCTTCATATCTGCAAGTCTGTAACTGACAATGTTTTATAACTGAAAATGTCAGTGTTAAGTCTGCAGACAATATTGCTGAAAGAAAAAGAAAATCAACAATCTCTGCAAGTTTTAAAGACTGATTCTCAGTGATCTGACAACATTAACAGTATTCTCTTTGCAGAAGTTGTAGAAATTTATAAAGAGCAAAGATAAAAGCATTGCTGTTTTGTTATAATCATTAAAAAACAGCCTATTAAGACAGACTGAGTGTTGCTTTAGCTCTTATAGAGTTTTCTATATAACATAAAGCAAGTTTTGAGTGACTTTCAAACTCTTTCAAAATCTAAGATCACTCTTTTGACAAAGTTATTTTGTCATACAAATTGAATCATAGTCACTAACAGCTGTGATGATGTAGAAAATCTAGACAGCGTCATAGACATTAGCAACTGAACATGAGCTGAGAATAGTCAAAAGATAGTTAAGATGTCAGTTACAGCTCTTTGTCTTATAAAGTGTGTTGCAGAAAATGATAATAAAGTTATTGAGCACATTTGATGATAAAGACTGTTAAAAAGAAGAAGATTGACAGTGGTTTACTGCACTTAACTTTCTAGTGTAAAGATTCTGTCAGCAACAAACACTGACTTCAGCATTGCTATTGCTATGTAGTGTCACATTTAACATCATTGTAAAGTGTTGTTGTCACTGAAGAATGTCAGATTGAAGTCAGAAAATACTCAACCTGTGAGAATATCAGCTGAAAAATCAAGAGTGAAGCTGCTGATATCTCTGAAAGCCTTTGTAACAGATGTTAAGCTTTTATCTGTAGATGTTCACAACCTATAAGCAGATCAGCTACAGAATATACATAATTCTAATACTGTTTTAAGTTAACAGAATGATGAGTTGAATGATCTGTTAACTGATCTGATATTCAGCATCATTTTTAAATATCACATTAAAGCTCTGCTTTATGAGAATGATGATGCTGATAACAGCTTACATGGTCTGCTTCAGAGAATTTCACAAATTAGCATTTGAGCATTTATGTGGTTGAAGAAGCAACCTTTTAATGATTTAATAGTGAGAGGTGCTCTGAAGCTTTCTCACATTTTATGCAATCTGTTATTGTCTTTCTCTCACTGCTCAATGTTAGAACAATTTGAGTCAGCTTGTCAGTCTGTAAGAATGTTAAATGAAGAAAGAAAAGAAAATGAATGATATAATGAGTGATTTTGTTCTGAAATTACAACATTATGCTAAAGTTATTGATCTGTTTAAAAGCAGTTAACAATGACACACACTCAATTCTTAAAGTCTCAATTTGTATATTGAGAAAAAGCATTCTATATAAATTGTATTTGTCAGTTACAGTACAGAAGTTTTTCATTTTCTCTGTAGTATAATTGTTTCTTATTGCTCTTCTTAATCAAAACAATGTAAAGCTTTCTGTTGCTAAGAGTAAACAGACTCACAACAGCAGTCTTGATGAAGAGTTACAAGATAAGAACACTCAAAACTCTGTTCAGCTTCTTTATCTTCTCATTGACTTAAGTGACTGCAATAAACACCCTCTGTTTTTCTTGTAGAACCTGATGTAAAAAGACATAATTTAGATGTGTAATTCTGCTGAAATGACACAACTGTATATAGTCTTCTGATTAAAATAAGACACAGTGATTTAAAGATCTGCAAAAAGAGTAAGAGCAGTTAGCAGAGATTACAGCTGACAGATTAAGAAAAAATCTGCTTGTCTGTAAAGCTGACTTTCTTTTATCAGATTATCTGTAATTCTTTTAAATGCTGAACTTCTTGTCTTTTATAGTCTTTTTAATAGACTCTCAGTGTAGAAGAGATCATGTTGTTAATTAAATTAAGTTGATCAAAGTGAGTTAAGAGATGGTGCTTGTCAACAGCATCTTTGACTGATATGCAAAGCTCAACAGTAGAACTGCTGTAGAGGTCAGTAAACTTGTTAAATTCTTATTATACTAGTATTATAAAGTTTAATATATAAACATAAAATCTTTTCAATTCATATAAAAACTTTTAAAACACTTCACTTATTGATATTTTATATAGATCTATAAGTAAAAGAAATTAAAAGTCAATAGCTAAATGTTTACTAATATCTTAAAAGACATTTTCATTAATATATAATAAATCTATTATATTTTTAGATATAAATAATGAATTCTGATAAAGTTAATGATACTTTAAACACTTAACTTATTAACACTTTGTGTAAAGTTATAAAACATAACTTTATAATATTTAAAGTTACACAGCTGTTTATTAATATCTTTAAAAGATTTTGACATTATTATAAGATAAATTCTTCAATGTTTTTTAATTTTAACATTTCAATATAATATCATCTTATTTATACACTGAACATTTACTCTGATAGTACTTTAAAGAAATAATTAATAAATTTTTTAAAAATATAATAACTTAACTGTCTAATAATGTTTTTAAAAGATAACTTTAATTTTATATAATATATTAGTTACTTTTGTTTAAATGTGAATGTATAACTTCTTAGTGTTTAAAAAAAGACATAAATTATTTAGTTTTTTAGTTTTTATATTAAGTTACACTGTAGTGATCATAAAAAGTCTAGAACTTAGCTGTTTATTAATAGTTTTTAAAAAGTTTTTATTAAAGTATGACCTCTATAGAATGACTGTTTAATTCATATATTCTAACTAGAATGCAGAGTCTGCATCAACAGCATGACTTTTGTGTGAGCTGACTAAGCAGCGTCACGTGACACAGCAAGTTCTGACACTAGATCAGAATAGAACTGAAATCCCTTGCAAAGCCTTCTTATTTCAACACTTCTTCTCAGTTTTAGATGATCTGAATATTCATTCACTAGTCAGTATAAAGTTCTTCAATCTCACTAGAAAGTGAGCTCAATAGTGAGATAATGAGAATGTGAAGAAGATCACAACAGTGAGATAAGAAAGTGAGAATGTAAAAGGTGACAAAGAAGGTTGACAACAATGAGGTTCAAATGTGTGTTGAAGACAGGTCATTAATTAAATATAAGACCTGACTGAATAAGAAAACAGCTAAACTTGACAGCAGACAGAGCCTTAGTAAGCTCATCTGCTGCTTGCTTGACAATAGATACAAATTCAAAGTTGACAAGGTGATGATTGACAGCTTCACAAACAAAGTAATATTGTATGTTAATGTGCTTAATACAAGCATGAAACTCAGGGTTTCTAGCTAGGTTCATAGCTTTGTTGTTGTCAGCTCAAATGATGATGACATTGTTGTCATGAAAATAGTCAATTTCACTAAGAAAACAGTGTAGCCAAATGGCTTTCTTCATAGCTTGTGTTTCAGCCATGTACTCAGCCTCTGTCAAGAATAAAGCAATGAATTGCTGATGTTTAAAACATCAGCTAATGAAACCTTCATATAGAAGAAAGAGGTAAGCCTCAGTGAACTTTCTGATGTTGTGACAGTCATCTCAGTCAGCATTGGTATAGCTGATGAGGTCATTGTCAGTGATGTCATAGATGACACTGAGATTCATAGTGTCAATGAGATACTTAAAGATCTGCTTAACGGTGTTGTAGTGTGATGCATTAAGGTTTTGAGCAAACTGACTAACAGTAGAGACGGCAAAGATGATGTCAGAACATGTCTGTAACATAATGTACATTAGTGATTTAACTGCTTTCTGATACTGTTAAATGACAGTGATGTCAGCCTGAGTGATAAACTTCTTCATGAGTACTGCATTAGAATTTATAGAAGTGTCAACAGAAACAGCCTGCAACTGCTGAAAGATCTGAAGAACCTTGTTGATGTAAGCTGTCTGAGTAAGACAGATTGTGCATTCAGTGCAGTTTTGTTTCACTTTCATGTCTAAGTAGTAAAACATGAGATTGAGATCTGACATCTTGAATGTGTCATTAAGACATTGTTTAATGTTCTGAATAGCTGACTTATCCTTTTCAACAAGCAGAAAGTCATCAACATAGACAGTGATGATGACATCATTTTGTATGAACATGGTATGATCAAAATCAAGTCAACAGAAATCAAGAGACATAAGAAGATCGTGTAAAGTCTTATACCACAGATGAGGTGCTTGCTTCAGGCCATAAAGAACCTTATTCAGCAAAGCAACCTTGTTAAGTAGCTCATAGCTGTGAGGTAACTTAACATAAACAACCTTATTGATAGAGCCATAAAGAAACGCAATAGTGACATTCATTTAATTCACTTCAAGATCATAATGTGCTGCAAGGACAAAAAGGGTCTTATACATCTGCAGCTTGACAACAGACACAAAGATTTAATCATAGTCTATGTCAAACTGCTGTTCATAGCCTTTAACAACTCAGTGAGCCTTATAACAGCTAACCTGATCATGAGCGTCACACTTGACCTTGTAAACTCAGCATCCTTTAAGAACATGCTGATTTGACAGCATGTTGACAATGTTTCATGTGTTATTATCCTTCAGTGACTGAATTTCATCCTTCATAGCCATCTTTCATTTGTCACACGGAGGTGACTTCACAGTCTGCTTATATGTGATCAGTTCAATGATGTCGTCAATAGAAATCACAACATATGCATATGAAATGTGTGCATCAGACTTGTCAACAACTGCGCAACTGTGAAGGTTGTAGCATAATGCAGCTGCTGAGGCTGAAGGGTTCAATGAACCTACTGCTGAGGCTGAAGGGTTCAATGAACCTACTGCTGAGGCTGAAGAGTTCAATGAACCTACTGCTGAGGCTGAAGGGTTCAATGAACCTACTGCTGAGGCTGAAGGGTTCAATGAATTGAGCTCATCTAAATCAGACAACTTGTCTAGAACTCGCGGGTCTGAACCTGTGAGTTCAAACTCTGAACTCATGAGTTCAGACTAACAATGTGAAGAGGTAGATCCTCTCTCTGAAACAAAAGAAGACAAAGAATGCATGCTGACAGAATTTGATTGCTGTAATAGCAAGAATCAAAGCAGCAGTGTAGCTGATGCAGACACTTTCTCTGAAACAAAAGAAGGTTGTGACAACAAGAATGAGGACGCAGAAGAAGAGTCAACAGCATGATTGCTAGTTGTCTTTTTCTTGCTGTGAACCTCTATGTTAGCTAAGTTTTCATAAGTAATAATGCTCTCATCAACAAAGCAGTTATGAGACTCTAGAACCTGTTCTGATTCAGAGTCTTAAACATGAAAGATTGAGCTTTCTTTCATGTCTAAATAGTGGCATTTGAGGCTGCAGTCCTCAAACTTGACTTCTTGCTGACGTTGTTCCTTAAAAATGTGTGCTCAAGCAATGATATCAAAGATGTGAAGACTTGAGAGGTCAGGAATGTTGCCTGTTCATGCTTCATAGAATGTCATGTTGAGTACATGAGTAGAAGACCGGTTCTTGATATAAACTGCAGTTTTAATGACTTTTGATCAGAGGTGTGAGTTCAGATCAAAGTCTTTGAGCATAGCTTGTGCGGGTTCGCAAATAGTGCGATTTAGCCGCTCAGAAACACCGTTTTCTTCAGGTGAATAGGGCATAGTAGGTTCTCAGATGATGTCATTGACTGTAAACCTGTTCTTCAAGACAAGATACTTATACTCAAAGTCAGTGTGAAGGCATTTTAAAGAATAGTCAGAACAGTCAGTTCTCATCAATGTGACAAAGTTCTTGATATGCTTGACTGTTTTATCTTTGATTTTCATGAAAAACATTCAGATAAACCTTGTGAAGTCATCAGTAAGAGTAACAAATCACCTTGAACTGTTATAGACAGTGAGCATTATGGGTTCAACAACATCTGAATGAATAAGATCTAATGATTGAGTTGCTCACTCAATAGAAGCATTGTAAGAACAATGAGTCTGCTTGACTTTCATGCACAGTTCACAGACATCATGTCATTGAGGAAGATTCTTAAGATCTATGCTGTCAACGATCTTAGACAGACGCTTGATGTTTGTATGGCCTAAATGGCTCAAGCATCAATGTCACATATCAAACAATACCTTGAACCCACAATTAGCTGCAAAGGCATGAGACTGAGGTGTATCATTGAGGTGTAGCTGAAAAATCCCATTGACCTCAGAAGCGTATTTGATGACATTGTTTTTGTGACTTAAGGTGCAGTCACACATGTTGAAAAAGATATCATTGACGCGCATGCAGCAGTCAAAAACAAGGTTTGCAGAGGAATCAGAGGCATGCATAATGTCTTTGAGGATAACCTCTTGTATGCCACTGTCAGAATGAACTAAACATAGTGAAACCATGTTCTTTTCAATGATCTGAGCAGGTTCATTAACTGTTTTAAGAGACCTAGAAATAGACTTGTAGATAAGAAAGAATTTGTGTGTAGAACACAAGTGATCAGAGGCTTCAGTATCAACAATTCACACACTCATGAGGTGTGATTCTATGACAAACATAAAGCTGAGCATTGTGGCATTGTCATCAGTCTTATTGAAGGTTGATTTGACATTGTTAAAGAACTTGTCTGAGAACTTGTCTGATGATGACAACAATGATTTGCCCTTCTTCTTTGCAGCTCAAGCTGCATTGAGTTTCTTCTTCTTATGAGGGTATTTAACAAAGCACATGAGTTTCTCATGGTCAGTCTTCTTATAGTGTAAACACTGAAGTGGCAACGACATCAATTTTGATTTGTCACAAAAGATCATTGCAACAAAGCTCTTATTATTCTTCATTCTAGTCTCATCAATCAACTCAGCAACTAAGAAATCAAAAGTAGAAGTTGTAATGTGAATGAACTGACGTTTAGCTGTGACAAAGACATTGAATGTGAATTTAAGGTTGTTAAGAAGAACAGTGAGTATAACCCAGTCTGAAAAGATAGAATTCATCTCTTGCAAACATTGTGATGAAGTCTTTAGCTGATCAACATAGTTCTCAATGAACTTAAACAAATCATAGTGATGACTTAAAAGTGTCATAAATGTAAGGTATCTGGCGTTAAAGCCCTGAACCTCATATAACTCCTTGAGCTTCAATCACTTCTGATGTGCAGAAAGGTCTTGAATGAACTTCTTAAAGGCATTCTGACATGACAGTGCTATAGTAGCACATGCCCTGTCATTCTTTTTACTTCAGACAATGTATTCAGACAAGAACTTCAAGTTCAAAGTGTTGACACCATCAAGTTCAACAACTGATTTGAAAGACATGTCTGAAACAACAGCTCATAGATCTTTGTTCATAAGGACAAACTTGATGTTAGTGGCTCATGAGGCATAGTTACTAGCATCAGCAAGATGAGAAAAGTTGAAAATGCTGTTTAAGAAAGTCATGATTATATGAGTTGTCAAGAACAAACATCAAAACACAAAGACTATTGAAAAAGTGAAGAGATGTCAACCAAGAATATTGTGACAATGAGTTGTTTGAGAATATCAAAACAACAAAGGTGTTGTTTGAGAAAGCACTTAAATAAGCTATCAAAACAACAAGTTGTTCAAGAAAGCACTCAGGTGAGCTATTGAAATGATGAAAAATGTTGAAATCAAGAATATCAAGTAACAACAAAAGGGGTCATTTAAGAAAGCACTCAGATAGGCTATCAAAACAATGAGTCATTCAAGAAAGCACTCAGATGAGCTATTGAAATGATGAAAATGTCAAAACTGAGAATATTGAGTAACAACAAAAGGGGTTGTTTGAGAAAGCACTCAGATAGGCTATTGAAATGACAAAAGACACTGTTGAAAGACGGTGACAGTGAGGTCAATGAATGACTGACTAATGTCTTGAGGTATGAAGACAGAATGTTGAGCTCATAACCTATTGAAGTATGATCTTTATAGAATGACTGTTTAATTCATATATTTTAACTAGAATGCAGAGTCTGCATCAACAGCATGACTTTTGTGTGAGCTGACTAAGCAGTGTCATGTGACACAGCAAGTTCTGATGCTAGGTCAGAATAGAACTGAAATCCCTTGTGAAGCCTTCTTATTTCAACAGTTTTACATTAATATATAATAATATATTAATGTTTTTTCTATCTTCAAGTTTTATTCTTATATCTTTTTATTTTTATACATAATACTCAGTCTTTAAGTTATTGTGTAAAGATTTTTAAACTAAGTTTAAAAAATAAGATAACTTTACTGTTCATTAATATGTTTAAAAGATCTTTACATTTTAATGTAGTAAAAATGTTATAAATTTAAAAGTATTATTACTTATATCTTTTAAGCACACACAACACATTTAACTTGAGAAAGTATTTTGTAAAGATATAAGATAAAAGTACAAATATTTAATAACTCAGCTGTCTGTTAACACTTTTATAGATTTTTACATTTTTAGTTTATTATATTATAAACTTGTTACTTTCTTAAAAATAAACAATACTTTTTAATATTCATGAACAATTACACTTAAAACACTCAGTTTATTGAATATTGAACAGAGTTAATTAAGAAAATTCTTCAAAATTCAATAACTTAACTCTATGTTAACATTTTTTAAATATTTTTACATTATTGTATAGTGAATTGTTCATTGTCTTTAATGTAAACTTTAGGTTTTTATATTACTTTTAAATATCTTTAAAATAAAATCAGTTTTTGAGTAATAATTTTAGTAAAGTTAAAACTGAGTTAATTTTATTGTTTTATGATAGAATATTTAAATAGTAAACTTTAAAGTTACAGAATAAAGAAAATATTTTGTAAATGAAAATTGTTAGAATTTTAAACTCTTTTGTTTTAATAGTTAAAGATTTCAGTTATCTTTTAATAACTTAACTTTATAAATTTCTTCTCATAATCTTAGACATAAATAAAAAGCTTCACTACTTTCATAACTATAAAGATTATGCTGATTAGACAAGAAGTTTTTATAATTGTTAACTTGATGTTCTACATATTCTGTTTGATAAAATTGAAAAGGTATATAGCTTTTTTTTTAATAATATATTATAGAATATATATTGTTAAAAGTATTGATGTTGTTGTTATTAAACCAAACACTGTGTGCGTTATCTATGTAAATGACATTAAGTAAACTAGCGTCTTGACTCAAATTCTGACACACCCTCTGAGTCAGACTGTTGTGACTGCTAAAAACAGCTCAAAAACCATGCCTGTGACTTTGTGAACCCAGCTATTGACCGCTATGACCTTCATAGCTATTGCCCGCTGAATTCACGTATTCTAGCTCACTATTAACCGCTATGACCCTCATAGCTATTGCCTGTGTGACATGCATTAGCTATTGACTGCTGTGAACCTCTCACAGCTATTGTCTGCTAATTCAGCTTTCAATGACATTCTTATAGGCCTCATACCCTAGAAATTCAGGGTCTCTGAATGCTCATTCTTCTTCTTATTCTGCACTCATGATGCTTGCTCTGAGTGCTTTCTTCAGTATGCCTTCACTGCATGTTCTGTCTTTTCACAGTGACTGCATTTCACCTTCTTTTTTTCACTCTGTATAGTCAGCATGACTACTTCTTCATTCAATTTGTTGTTATTCTTCAACCTTTGCTTCTTTTTTAATAGCATTTTTGTTGCTTTTGCTGCCGTCATGCCATCAGTTGCACTTCATGTTTATATGAGAAAGTGATACCTGACTGACAGACTCATTGACAGACAAAGAAGGGTTTGTTTATTGTTGTTCATTTGAACATTGATTGAATCAATGTGTTCTTCAAGAATTTTCACATGTGTGAGAAAGTCAGAAAAAGACTCATTGTTATTAAATCAAAGAGTGTAGTACTCACAGATGAGATGCATGAACTGAGTGTCTTCATCAGGCTGCAGAAGATGGCTCAGTTTTGTGAGCATTTTGTACCTGTTGTTGAAGTCCTTCTCTGTCAATTTTCTCTTAATTTCAGCAAACAGTGTTGATGTCATGAGGTTTGCTGCTTTCTCTCATTTATTCATCTTTTTTGACTCTTCTTCAGCCATCACATCAACATTCTTCTGAGTGTACTTTCATAGCTTGCTTTGACATAAGTGAGCCTGTATATCAACAAGCCACTTCATGAAGTTATGCTTTGTAAGTCTAGAAATTGTGAAGATGATGACATTAACCATTGTGTGTGATAGGGCTAAAACTCACAATATTGACAACAGTGAGGTAAAAACTGTGAATATGCATAGAACTTCTTGTAGCCTAGAATGAAACAACAAACAAGCAGATTTGAGTGTGGTTCAGATGCAATTTGGGCTCATAACCTGTTAAAAGTATTGATGTTGTTGTTATTAAACCAAATGCTGTGTGTGTTATCTATGTAAATGACACTAAGTAAACTAGCGTCTTGGCTCAAATTCTGACATATATTAAAGATTTCATCTTGAACATGACATTTCTTATAATTATAAAATACATTAATTTTAATATCATGACATATAGAATAAGGTAAAAAACATTGTGAACATAGTATTGTTAATTTGTTAATTTCTTTATTACTTTGTACAATTTTTAATTGTATTACATATAGTTTTTGTGCTTTAACTCTTATTTCATTACTACATCTTATATCATCAATATATAATTCACATTCAGATGTAGTATATAAGTTATAATCATCTTCTTTATGTATATAACAGAAAATACAAGTGTTTAAAGTTCTTTTTAAATATTTTAATATTTACTGCATAGAATTTTTATTTCTTTGTTGTAGTATTACTTTTTCATGATATTCTTTCATGATTTCTTCATGTTTATTAACATACATTAACATTTCTTCATCATTTATATCTTCATTAAAGATACTTATGTTGTTAATATTTAAATCAAAGTCATCTTCTTTATTTATAGTAGTATTTTCTTCTTTATAACAATATCTTCATCTTCTTCTCTTAAAATATTGTTATCTTCTTCTCTTAAAATATTTTCATCATCATCTATTAAAATATTGTTATCTTCATCACTTTTTAATTCTTTAACTTCTTTATTTATAAACTCTTGCAAGTTAAATTCTTTAATTAATTTAATTGCATTAATAATACTGTCTGTATTATGAACAGTTATAGATTTACATATAAATTCAGCAAATTTATTAACATTCTTTGCTATTTCAAAAGTACAAATACTTGATTGATATCTTTTACTTTGTATTAATATTGCAATTGTAAAATTAAATTCAAGTACAATGTTCTTAAATTCACATGTTTTATTATTTTTAACACACAATAACTGTGGTAATAAACATGTATAACAGCAACTATCAGATTTTAACATGTAATTATTTTGAATAATTTTCTGTAATGTGTTAAGTTGAGTAATCATTTTTGTTAAATCTTTCTTTACACATGTATATATTATGTGTGATCACATATCATCAAATTCTTGTGTAATTAAAAAGAAAATACATATATCTGTTACGGTCAAACTGTAACCAGCTAGTGTGTTCTAAAGAATACACAGAAGAAGTGTATGTCTGAACATAAGCTCACACAGCTTTATATGCTTGTGATGAGCTCAGTGAAATGATAGACCTTTGATAGGTCTATCAGCTTTATTGCTCTATAGCAAGCACGGTGAGTACAGTGATTCTATAGTATATAGTAAAACCATTTTCTCTATGAAAATGAGTTGTGTTCAACTCAATACAAGTTATCAACTACTGATTCACTCTACATTGCACACTGAGATCTTTATATCAACAAGCACAAATCTTTAGCTTTAATATCTGAGACATCTCAGATCAGGATGTAACACTTTGAACACTTTTACAGTATAAAGATAACAATCAGTGCGCAGAAGTCAGCTTTAACAAGTCAAGTCAACCTTCAAGACCTTCAGCAAACAATTAATGTACTCAAGGTATCAGCACTTAATGCATTCACAGATGAGAGAGAGAAGCTGTGAGCCTTCTTGATCAAGCTCAAGTTATATATTGAATTGAATCAGGCAAAGTTCAGGTTCAAAATGAACAAAGGTCTGTTTACTGTATTGTATCTCAAGAATGCAGCATTCAATTAAGTTGATCTCAAACTGCATAAGTTTCTTAACAAGACATCAAAGAAATGAATAAACAATAAGAAATTCATATTCAACAACTATAAGAAGTTCAAGAATGAGCTTTAAAGAGCCTTCAAAATAGTTGACAAGAAATAAGCAGCGAAAAGATGACTTCACATTCTGAAGATGAATAAGTCAGAAGCCAAGTATGTAGCAAAGTTTCAGTGAATTGCAGCTCTAATGAATTGAGATGATGACACTTTAGTATTGCAATACTATTGAGGACTCAACAAAACTATCAAAGATGAGATAGTCAGAATGAATCAATCTGAAGAGCTTCAGAATATGATCAATATCTTCATCAACATTAACATCAACAGTTGTCAATAAAAACAACAAATAAAGCATACAAGACACTACACATCAAAGATGTGAGAAAAACATTATATTCTTAAAAGAGGTGACCCTATAAACCTCAATGCAATTGAGAAGCACTGTGAGCAGCAATCACAAGTGAAGCAAGAATGATGCATGAGCAAGCTCTATAAGCCTCAACTCTGATGAGCAGAGACTCATGAATGTTATAACTGTGAAAAGTTCAAACATCTTGCAAGAACCTGCAAGAAATCTCAACAAGAGAGAAAAGAAGTTACAACAACAGATACACACATAGTGCACAACACTCTGAGCTGAACAGTTTGCTACAACAACATGTGCTGAACACATATGAGCAGCAAAGACAGAGTCAAATGATACTCAAAAGACTCAAGAAGAGATGAAACAGTTATAACATAACAGATCAACTAAAGAAATTAGCTATTTTAAAGAAAGTCAAGATCAAAGAAACTGATACTCATAAAACTCAGATAAAAGAAGACTACAGTAATAGCATCTGAACAGCTCTGAATTTGAACAAAGACTCAAAGAATGTTGACAACTGAGAAGTTGACATGAGACTCAAAATGAGATATGAGCACTCTGAGAATCAGCACTGAGAGATGTGTCAACAACTGTTCAAAAGACAGCAGAAAGAGCTTAAGAAAAGAGTTGATGATTTTAAGAAGCAACAAAAAGAAACAAAAGAAGCAAGAGCATGCTTAAAACTTGACAAATTAATGAAAGACGTATGAGCAACAATCAACTCAGTATCAAAACAACTTGTGTGAAAAACAAAGAGTCACAAAATTGAGATTCATTTACTCACAGAGTATCTGACATCAGATGATGATTGTTGAATCTTTTCAAAAGACTACATGTCACCTGAGTTTCTGAATAGAGTGAAAGCACTTCAGAATCAGATTCAGTAAAAATATAATCAGTATGAACCACACCTACACTCAAGACAGTATATTGAGAAAGGCAGTGAGGAATACATATGACTGATCACACATGAGGTAGAGCTTAAGTGATTACAAAACCTTGAGAGAAGAGCAAACAACACAGTAAAGTCAAAAACTGCAAGCTTTCTCAAAGAGACTAAAGAACAAGAAGCTTCTAATGTCTCAGAAGAACAACAAGAACCATAAGATATGAGTTGATGTTCAGGTTGAGCAAAATAGACTTCTTTGAGCAATGGTAGACTCAGAAGCAATCAACAACTATATTTTGCAACAAGTGATAAGAATGCTAGAACTAATACTGCAGTGAGCGTCAAAGCCTACACAGATATATATGGTTAACAGAGAATCTGAGTGAATAACAGACCAGGTTCACATTGAAGTCATAATACTAAAAGATTCACAGAAGTTGACGTTTAATGTTCTCAATTCAATCAAGTATGACATCATATTAAGAATGCTCTAATTATGCAAAAAGAACTTAAGAATCAATTGAATCAGCAAAGAATTATACATCACAGTAAATGTGTATGAGATTCTTAAACAACTGAAAATGAGCTTATCAGAGCATAAGTCATGAGATCATGAAATACTGCTATTGAATGACAAGCAGTCAAAGTGAATGTCACTGTATTCAATGAGCAAAGATCAACTCAAGAAAGTCAGAACTTACCTTGATGAGAATCTCAAAAGAGAATTCATCAGATTATTAAAGTCATTGACAAAATACTCAATTCTGTTTGTATCAAAGAAGAATGATACAAAGTGACTATGTGTCAACTACAGACAACTCAACAAGATAATTAAACAAGGCAGTTATTTCTTATCATTGATTAAAGAGTTACAAGATCAATTAAACAGAGTCAAATGATTCACAAGTCTGAACTTGAAAGAAGTCTATTACTGAGTATGAATGAAGAAAGGTGAAGAATGAAAAATGACGTTTTGAACAAGATACAGACACTATGAATATATCATTATGCTGTTTGAGCTTAAGAATGCCCTTGCCACCTTTCAAAGATTAATCAATGACACATTGAGAGAATACCTTGATGATTTTATGATCACATACCTCAATGACATTTTGATATACTCAGATGATCTTGAGATGCATCACAGCCACATGCACAAGATACTTAAAAAGCTCAATAAAAGAACTTTGTATGTGAAGAAATCAAAGAGCAGATTTAAAACAAAGAAAATCAAGTTTCTTGATTATGTTATTCAACTTGAGCAAATCAAGAAGAACTCAAAGAAAACAGATGCAGTCAGAAACTGACCTTTGTCAAAATGAGTCAAGAAAGTACAAGCCTTTCTGAGATTGATGAACTACTATTGAAAGTTTGTACTTAACTATGCAAAAGTTGCAGAATCCCTCACACAACTAATGCACAAGAATGAGAGATGACATTGAAATAAAGAACAGAAGAATGCATTTCATGCATTAAAGAAAAGCTTTAACAGAATGACACATCTGAGAATACTCAACTTGACATGCAAAAAGACACTGAAAACTGATGCATTGAATTTTGCAGTAGACACATGCTTATATCAGATTGAAGATGAGCAACTGAGACTCATAGCCTATCAATCTAGAAAACTGTTAAAATCAAAGAAAAGATATGAGATTCATGACAAAGAACTTCTTGTGATAGTGAAAGCACTGCAAGATTGAAGACCTTATTTCACAGATACTGAGAAGTCTATTTAAATCTACATAAATCACAAGAATCTGAGAAACTTTGTAACAACAAAACAGTTGAATCAATGACAGAATTTGCTGAGCCAAACAGTTAGTCAATTATGAATTTCAAATTCATTACAAGAAGAATAATGAGAATGATGAAGCAGACACTTTAAGTAGACAGCTTGATCATGAAGAAGTGAAAAAGATTCACACAGAAATTCTGAGTGAAGACAAAGAGAGAATTCTCACAAAGAGCTTAGCAGCAACATACAAGATGAAGCAAGCTCTCTTGACAGACAAAGAACTAATGCAAGTATGTCATGACAGCAGAGTCAATGAACATCTTAAAGTCAAAAGAACTGAGAACCTTGTACAAAGAAGGCACAATATCAGTGACCTTAGAAATTAAATCACTGAGTACATCATCAAATGCAATTCATGTCACAGAAACAAGATTCAGAGAGAAAAAAGACATGATGAAGTAACATAACTAAACACATCAGATGCATCATGAGAGTCAGTTACTATGAACTTTGTAATAAAGTTACTGACATCAAAGAATTCAGCATGAGGAGTAAAATTTGATAGTATATTGACTATAGTTGATAGATTGACCAAGTACACCATGTTCATTTCATTCAAGAAAACCACAACAGCATCAGTATTGATGTACATCATACTGCAAGAATTGATTAACAACCACAGACTATCAAAGAAGTTTATCACTGACAGAGACAAGCTGTTCACAAGCAAGTTTTGAGAAATGCTCACAGCAGAACTCAGAATAAATCATAAGAAGTTGACAACATATCATTCACAGACAGATGAGCAGAGCAAAAAAATGAATCAGACAATTGAAATGTACTTGAGACACTATGTCAATAAGAATCAGAACAACTGAGTACAACTGTTGTTAACAGCACAGTTTGTGTACAACAACACACAAAATGAAACCATGAAAGAAACATCATTTTGAGCGAATTATGAGTATAACCTGAAGGTATGACAAGAATCACAAACACACAGGTCACAAAGTCAGAAAGCAATACTAAACATTGCAGAGATCAAAAAGTTGCACAGAGATCTGACAAACAGAATTCAACAGCAAACAGAACAAATGACAGAAGTAAAATCTTTCATGATTGAAGAAAGAGTTTATCTAAGATCAAACAACATTTGTACAAAATGAAAAAGCAAGAAGTTGAACAACAAGAGCATAAAACTGTTTGAAGTCAAAAGAAACATTAAGAAGTTAAGCTATGAGCTAGACTTACTTAAGGAAATGCAAATACACTTGATATTTCATGTGTTTATGCTTCAGTGTTGCAATCAGTTCATACCACTTCAAATCATTGAAACATTTGTTGAACTCAATAAAAAGTATTAAGTCAAGAACATTCTAAAAAAATAAATGATTAGTGAAAAAGCCCACTATCTCATCAAATGAAAAGAATACAATACCTCAGAAAATACATAAAAGCTCAAAGAGAACCTACTTAACTGTGCAAAAACACTACAACAGTTTGAGAGAGGGGCTCAAGGTCAATAAAGAAGCTAGAACTCATTGACTTCAGTAAGGAATCAAGGTTAGAAGAATTGAAGAAGTTTTTCTCATTCTCAGTTTCATTGTTATTGTTGTTCAGTTTAAAGGCAACACAGTGAACTTTGACAATTGCACAAGACTTGTTCTGTTTCAAAGTCTTGAAAAGGTGAAGGACCTTTGCATTCAGTTTGAAAAGGTGCTCAGCCTGTTTCACACCCTCATTCATAGTCACCTCAAGTTCAAATTTCAGTTGAAGGTGAGTGTGATTCAGGGAATCTAATAATATCAACACACACAAATGACCACAGCGGGTGCACTTAAAACACTTTACATAATCTGTCATAACAATGCAAGAGGCAAGAGCAGCAAAACAGTGATCACAAGCAGTGAGAGAAGTGAAACTGAAGGTTGCAATGGTTTTTGCAAGGTGAAGACAGTTATGCTGCTTATGAGAAGGCATGACAGTGAGAAAGCTGTCTATCTTTATACTCTTGCTGATATAAACACTAGAGAACTAGTGTTTAAAAGAGAAGAAATAGTGTTATGGTCAAACTGTAACTGACTAGTGTGTTCTAAGAAATACACAGAAGAAGTGTATGTCTGAACATAAGCTCACACAGCTCTATATGCTTGTGATGAGCTCAGTGAGACAATAGACCTTTGATAGGTCTATCAGCTCTATTGCTCTATAGTGAGCATGATAAGCACAGTGATTCTATAGTATATAGTAGGATCATTTCCTCTATGAAAATGAATTGTGTTCAACTCAATACAAGTTATTAACTACTGATTCACCCTACACTGCACACTGAGATCTTTATATCAACAAGCACAAACCTTTAGCTTTAATATTTGAGGCATCTCAGATCAGAATATAACAATATCTTGTAAAGAAATCAGTTTGTCTTTCAGTTTTTCTAACTGTAAATAGTTTACATTTTCTGATGTTAACTGTTTATCTTTTCTTTTGTTTAATTCTTCAGATCTTTTCTCACACAAGTCACACAAGACTTGTATATTAACATCACATTGTGAAATAATCTTATTATCATAGTATTTACTTATGATTTTTCTTCTGCAAGTTTTCTCATGTATAAAATCACACAATACATTATAATCTATCTTTTTAAAATATTCAAAGTTAACTTCAACATCTAAATCAATATTCTTTGTTGTATATTCTTTTTCATTTACAAATAAAACAGAAGTATAACTCTTTAAATTTCTAGCAACTTTATCAGATTCTTGAATGAAATCAGTCATACTATATTGTTTATAGATATGAATAGTATACAGTATATTATAAACATCAACACTCATGCTTAAAGCACTTGTTAAAATCAATATTTTTTGATTGTTATTTGTTAAAAAGTCTTGTAAGACAGTTTCTTTCTTTGTTAAACTTAAATAATAATCTGTGTCCTGATGAAACGGGCGCCCTTTTCTGCTTTCAGGCAGAGCGCAGCCTCATCAAGGTTGACGGGCCTTGTTCGGGCAAGACGCCCTGCATCGCCTCACCCGTCACTTTCTCAAGGTATAAAGACGTGCTCTCTCTTGCTGCTCTTTCATGTCTCTTTCTCTTTTCTTCTCACATTGATCATTCTTCTCGCTCATTCAGTGGTCTGCACCTCTTGTTTGCTGATCATTGCTGATCATTGAGCGCCGTGTTGCGGCTTCACATGAGGCATCAGCACCTGTCATTTCATGTTATTGCTGGCCTTTCATCTCTTGATCTCTTGACAGGTCATCTCATGTTCTTTCAATTGCTCATCCTCATCAAAGCCTTTGAGCAATTAGAGTCGTGCTCTCTCAATCACTGCTCTGTGTCTCTACTCTCTTTGCTTCTTGCTCAGCCTCATCGGAGATGATTTGTGTTTAAGGTGAGCTGAAGGCCTCTGTGCGCTCGACCCAGCCTCTCTAGACCCTTGAACCTTCATCTCTTTGCCTTTCTTTGTCAGTCATTGTTTCACTATCGCTCAGCTGACCTTGAACTCTGCTGCGGGATTGATTGAGGGCTTTCAGCTGACGCTGATCACAGGGGCGAAGCAAACACTGAATCAGAGCACAGCTGCAACACAACCAATGAAGAAATTGCCTCACCCCCCATCGCGAACCCTTGTTCTTTGAACAAGTCTGTCTGATCAGCTGCTTCAATAAGGATTGTCTCTGAGAGAGATCTAGTGGCATGACTCTGTGGGGCTGAGCGTGAAGCTGAATCGCAGTGGTGAATTGAGGCTAGGCTGTGAAGTTCCTGAAAGGTCGATCCTGCCTCAATCTATAAGCTGCGTCAACAGGGATACTGTGATCGTGATGGTCTAGAAACACGGCTTCAGAAGGTTGACCTGGCTTTTGCGCAGGTGACGTGAGGGGCACAATGCCGCTGATCCGTTGCAAAAGTCTCATTGAAAAGATCTAGGCAGCAGGAGTTGATGAAACAACATCTATGAACATTTTTGAAAGAGTGCAGCGCTCAGCCGGCTCCTGCGACATGGGTCGAATACAAGGTTGTAATGGTTGAGAGCTGCGCTAGGGAGTGCTGCAGAGATTGAGACAGAGGCGCAGCGATCAAGTGTGTTCGACATGGCGATCGAGCAGTAATGCCAGCGATCGACAATGAATGGCGTTGGTGAAGGGCGCTCCAGCAGCGCCTCTGCAAGGACCAGAGGTGCATATATCCTCCGTCTTGCCCCCTCCTATTCACTGGATTCTCAACTGCAAAACCCCGCCCAAGTTCCTTCTCTATTTGTATCTTTTTCTGGCTGCTTTGCGCTCGCATGATACGATGACCACGATCAACTTGGACAGCGTGAAATTCTACCACCCTCTCAGCATGGCTGGGATGACTGACAAGAATCCTATGGTGACCTTGCAGCACAAAGGCGAAACTGCTGAGGACACCCAAGATGGGGTTGCAGGTATGTGAAGTCCAGCATGAGAAGAGATGATCTAACAAATCTAGAAGCCCTTCAGAGTGCAAGAAACGATCACAGCGAAAGCGGCCGCAGAGTCAATTGAAGTCGGGATGAGACTATCCCCCTCTCCCTCCGGGCCCTGACAGCTTCCCCTGCCCAACCACCGGGTTTGAGGCAGTCCCCACTCCAAGGTCGTGCGGCACATTCGGCGGCAGACGAGGCTCGTTTACCATTCATGTGGAGTACAGCGCCCTCAACAAGCGCGGCAGGCTCAGAAGCTAGGTGTGACCCTCAAAACCCCCACTCCGCTGATTTCAATACTAACAGAAGGCGTTGACTTAGATGTCCCATCCTCCATCAGATAACAGATGATTTCATCTTCGATCCTCTTGTATCTCCTGATACCTTTCTCTCGTCAATACATGACATACAAATCTGCGAATCAAGCGGCAGTGCCCACAAAGATAGCGGGCCTCATCACTCACCCAGTGAGGGAAAAGAGGAGGGGGGCAAAAGAGATGGGCACAAAGGAGATGAGTGAGAGGATGAACAGGCGGGGTGCCTCAACGAATCTATGACGGCCACGGGTGCCACAGGCATTCGAGATTCCTCCAAGCGCACAGCGGACAGTGCAGGTTTGAACAAGAGGGGGCAAGCTGTGTTCAGGTTGGAGAAGGTCCAACGTACAGGTCAGTCCGCAGGCCTTAGTTGCTGTATGCCGCATCTAATGATCCCCGAAAGACCCTGACGACGACACAGATGATACCGATCATGACCAGTTTCTTGCACGGATCCGCTCACTGCCTAAGCCTGTCTTCAGACGACCGCCATCTCTGCAAGACCTCCAGCAACGCGAGAATACAAGCTCAAGTTTATCCAGTAAGACTGGCAACAGTCAAGGTGAGCCCCCTACCTTTCTGACCAGCTTTCAGGCCTTCTCTCTGACATGCTTCAGATAATCCTCTCGTAGTTGGAGATGACGACGAAAAGCCTGGCGAGACTGGCGGTTCTACCAGGGCCACGAGCGTGGAGTCGAAGATTGGCCCTGCTGCCTTCCAAGGCTTCCTTCCCACGGAACAGGCAAAGGCGCAGGGTTGCTTGAGTACTCATACTACCGAACCTACCACCGAACCCATCGATCGCCTGGCCTCTCCAAGTGCCGCTCTACCACAGCATCCACGTGGACGGGTCGTTGGCGAAGACAATCCCGGAGCAGCAGCGGTCGCAAGTTCTCCCAGTGCCATCACTTCACCGCTTTCTCCGCAGTCTCATGCTCAAAATGCCGCACTTGAAGAGCATGAATGGGAGATCACAAAGATTGTTGACAAGAGACAGGCGGGAAAGGGCTATGAATACAAGGTGCGCTGAAGGAGTACATGGCTGCCCGGAAGCGAGCTGGGGAACGCTTAACAGTTGCTGCGGGAGTTTGAGGAGAAAGGCCCAGCTCAGTGTGGATGCAATCGGACCAGACTGGCAGACGCAAATAATGGTCGGTAATCATTGCTTACTTTGTCTGCAGAGGAGATACACATGTACTTGATTCTATGTAGAGTGATAGGTTCCCAAATTTCTATCCTGTCAGTACACCTCTTCCATCTTCCTCTTCCTAACCTTTGAGCAATTCATTCCACGGTCATTTGCTGGATGAACGTGCCGTCTTCACCACCTATTGTTGTACCCATCTGGCTCCACGATAAATCCCAAAGAGAAGGCATGAAGACAGTATGTCCCTCACTCTTTGTAGCTTGTCGTGGGCTCGTCCTCAGTGATGCTCGATGCGGCATTCATTTTCCCGACGCGATTCTCATCCAGTTTTCACACAGTCCAAACAGAGGCCTGTTTTGGTATTCAATATATATTCTTTTTCCTTTCGCAATTTCTCGCTCAAACTCCAACTCTGATTTTTACATGAGCACCACTTTGATCCACATTTTGTGGCTGTTGATTCTTGGAAAGACAGTATTCAACTGAAGATGACTGAGATACTTGTTTGTCGAAGCTCTTTTGCCAGAGGCCACAGCTGGCAAGACTGGAGGTTGCCGAGGTATCGCCCAGCTAATTGACAAATGCTCGTGCATGCTCCTGAAAGGTAGAGGCAAGCAATTGGGCTCTCAATTGCTTCCATCAAGTCTAAATTGACTTCCGCTCTTCTCATCTCAAATTCCACAGAGATGTGTCAGTCTCAGAATTAGTCAGGCTTGATTGACAATACTCAATATATTACCGGTAACAAGTTCATGGCCAATCAATCCCGGCAGAATGACGAATGGTCCGACTTGAACGAACAGGATCTCCCATGATACTCTTGAGAAAGCATCCGGACTGTCTAGAACGTAAGCTGCAAAGAGGAGCCTGTCGAGGTCTTTCACCGCAAGGGATGCGATCCCGGCCTGAAGCCATATCGCGCTCCAAGGCGCAAGGGCGCTTGTGCAATCGTACTTATCGCAGATGACCGCAAGATCTGTCAGGCAGTTCAAGGCGAGTTTTTTGGGAACTTCACTCGTTCGGAGGTGGATGACGTTGCAGAGTACGACGACAGCCTCTGCATTATCGTCTGGCAGGGGGATTGGCGGCTTTGCTGGTGTTGGATGATTGTTGCCCAATCCTTCTTTGAATTGAGAGTTGAACATTTTCGCGAACACCGGGGAGGCTAACTTAGAGTCAGAACCTTGGAGGAGACCAGTAGACGTCTTTCGCCATCCGGACAAGAGACCTCCAGGATCGTATCACCATTGGGGTCAATCTTGGATACTGACGCTTCATCCGCTTCCATGTTTATATATTGAGAAGATGAGCGAGAAGGGAAAGAGGAACAAAAGCGAGCGGAGTCATTGACGGCGTTGCCAGCCAAGTGGATTACATAATTGAGCGCTCGACCTATCAGACGTTACCTCGGAACCCCAGGCCCTGCAGCCTCATTCGGTTAGCGCATTCTGCTTATTAATCATCGGCTGTATAGGGCCTGGGTCCAACATACACTATTTCATAGTGAAGCGCGTTCATTTACTATGTAAATACACCAAAAAGGTGAGCGTTCACAAATGCTCAAAATGTCAATGTCAATAACTTAATAACAACCACATCAAATTGAATATAATAAGTATGAAGTTATATCTAATAGTATAGCGCTTGAACCTCAGCTAATTTATAGAATCATTGAAGACTTCAATATTAAGTAATAATATAATCTTTCTAGAAACACATCTCTTTCACATTGACAACCTTCATCATAACAGTGAATCAACCTTCTCAGTCTTATCAAATATATTCTCAAGTGTAGAATAGACAAATTTAAGACTTTGAGTGATGAACCAAATATATTGAAAGCCGTTGTTGATAGTATAACTGGTAGGTGGCCTATTTTGTAATATATTCTTCTTCTATTTTTCACTCTTTATAGCCTCTGCCATAGTCTTTCTCTATAGTCTTCACCATAGCCTTCATCATAGTCTTTTCTTCATTATTTCTTTCTTTATAGCCTTCATTATAACCTTCATAGTCTTCATTGTTTCTTTCTCTATAGCCTCTGTTATAGTTCTGCTTAAGTGACTAGTATGTATGATGAGTAGTTTCATGAGACTGACTGAAGTGTGAATACTAGTAAAATTGACCTGCAGAAGGCTCATGTGTGTAGTATTGAGGCAATTATTTGTAGGTTGCATTTTCAAACTGATTTTAGTGTAATTGAGGTGTTCTGTGAAGGGGTAGTAATCTATAAGAAGTTAAATCTCACTATGATCAATAGAACTGCATTATACTCATGTAATATATAAATGGGAATGTTGACCCTCGCTAAACTATGTATGTTGGACTCAGGCCCTCTACAACCGACCATTAGTAAGCGGAGCGACTAGGTCAGAAAAGGTTGGTGGGCCTGAGGTTCTGAGGTAAATCAGACGGGCTCTTGGAAGATGGGAACTGCATAACTCGCACAACCAGCGTATAAAATCTATACACACGAAACAGTGCAATCGCGCTTCCTTCCTAGGACATTCTTCGCGCCTGCTACTCAGCAGGGCGGGAAGCACTGCTCCGTCAGCAATGCTCCAACTTCTGTCGCAGGCCCAGAAGCTAGGTGCGACCGTTGGAGCCCCCGCTCCCTGATTCCATTACTGACAGATCGCGCCTATCTAGATGTCCTATTCCCCGCCAGAAGACAAAATAGTCTACCTCCCCGATATCCCTCCTCTATCCCGTGATACAATCCTCCTCTCGTCAGCACACGAAATACAAACCTGCGAAATAAGTGACGGTGCACTCAAATATATCAAGCCTCATCACATAGATGATCAGGGAAAAGAGAAGGGGGACAAAGGAGATGAGTGAGAAGATAAAGATGCGGGGACAGCCGGCGAATCCATGACGGCCAACGCGCGCCACTGGCACTCGGGATTCCTCCAAGCACACTGCCGAAACTGCAGGTTTGAATGAGGATGACAAAGGTGGGCAGAGACCAGAGAAGGCACACCGTGCAGGTCAGTGCGCGGGTCTCAATCGCTATGGCATTCTTCGCGGCGTTTTAAGAAGCGAAGTAACATAGAGTATGTCATACTGTTATCTTAGACCATACTTTGTCTTCGTTTGGGTGCAAGTAACAACTAGAGAGTCCGTTCTGAGAAAGCATCGTCTAGCATGACGCTCCTCTCCTGACCACAAGGCAGGTCTTAACCTCCTTTCGACAAAATGCCATCTGATAAAGCAAACGAGTGTGGAAATACAGTATGTCAAGGTGGAAAAATGACAATGTCGACTCGAGACAACTGAGCGTTATGGAACAGCTAAATTTTGCCAGCGGCTTCATTCAAGATTTCTGTGAATTCCTCATAAGATGCATCCTCAGGAACTATCAACACTGCAGCTTCAGCATGAGAGCCGTGTGCCCTTATCCAATCTTTGATGGACTTTCGTTCAGCCTCGCTCGCCGCCTGCCACTTGAAGACATTTGCCTTTCTGGTGGCGCCTTTAGCTGCCCCTGGCCTGGTGTCGAGTATAGTCTTGATTACGTCGCTGAGATCGAAATGGAACCCAACATTCTTGAGTTCCTTCTGTGAAGTGGGCCACGTGGGTTTGCCGGGACTAGTTGTCGGACGAGTGAATTTCTGTGCGACCTTTTCAATGTTCTGCGGCTTTGTCATGAAAGAGGCTGCGCTTTTCGCAGCTCCTCCTAATTCAGACATGGTTGTCGTGTTCTAACGGCCTGAGATATCAGTCAGACACTGTGAGTGAATAAGATGGGGGAAAGCTTACTTGTTGTTGCTGGTATATTGCGGGAACTTGTAATTTCACGTTGAGACTGGTGTTTAATGATGAGAAGAAATTCGAGCTTATTGATAACGTTCTAAGATCGTTGGCAAGTAATCAAGGACGTACTATGAAGCTACAGGCCTTTAGTAATGAGACACGAATTATGCAGCTAATAACGCCACAATTACAAGGGGGTTTCCTGTCCAAAATAACCTCGCTGTCACCGATAACTAATGGTGTTTACCATAGGTCAATGGCAACATCACTGCCCCATTCTGACTCATCAACATCCTCAACATCATTGTTCACAGCCTTCACAGCCTTCACAGCCTTCACAATCTCCGCAGCCTTCTTCACCCTCACTGTCACCTTCACATACTGTTAACTTCATTGTTGTTCATCCTTCATCTGTTAAACTCAATTCTTCTTGTTGTTCAGTGCTCTCTCACAGTATTCATTGACTTCTTCAAGGCAAATGACCTTTTGAATATGATGTGAAATACACTTGATTCACCACTGAATCATGAATTGTGAAAGGTCTTTTCACACCTGAGTTCACACACTTTCTGCAGTCTTTTAAGCTTAAGAGACTCCTTTTCTGATGGTTTCTTATTTCATATAGAATCAGGTAGGCTTAATTGCATTGAGATCAGAGCTGTTTTCTGATCATAAGAATCTTTTCACTTAAGCTAACACATAAACAGGTTTCTGATGCTTTAAATTATGAACAGAGGCTTTATTCTTCTGAACAACTGTGTCTGAACAAGTCATCATGCACTCTTTAACAAAGAATATGAGCTTAAACTCAAGAATAACTTTCTGATAACAGTATCAGTTAATTTTTCCTCTTAATTTGCCTTATGTGACTGCTTCTCTTTTGACAGTGAACTTTCATTGAGACTTCTTGTCTGAATTAGTTTATGTAAGGTTTCACACCTATTCATCTCAGATAGGTATCAGAACAGGTTTATGACAGTGTGAGATATGACAATGCAAAGACTATTCAATGATAAAGCAAGATCATATATCTTAATTGATGTCAAGACTAATTTCTAAAGAGTCTTCATGTTTAAAGAAGCTTTTCTTATATGAGTTCTCACTTAACATGCTTAGTAACATGAACTACATCTGTATTCACTCTGACAATTGTCTTTTCTCTTGAGTGCAGATTCTTCAACACCTTTATAGAGCTGAGATATTGCAATGCTGTCATTATGTTATGTTCACAAGAGTGAATTTCTGTCATCACATCATGCTTACAAGAGTGAATTTCTGTTGTTTGATTTACTTAAGCTCATTCAGACTTAGTGTGCTTGTTGTGCTGACAATGCTATTCACTGTTAAAGAGCACAAGAATATATTTTCTTTTTTTCTTTCACTTTCAACTTTTCTTTCACACAACATCAACATTAACCACCTCACTGTTGCTATCTTATTGCATCATTTTCACTTTGAAACTCATATCACAACATCTATCAAAAGTCAAATCTCTATCATAACTTCTGTAAGTTTCATATGCATCTTTTGTGTGCAGTACTGACACTGACTTCAAAGTTATTCTTGCAATGATGCTCATGACTGTGAGAAATACACTGCTTCATCTAGTGCATCTGTCACTTCAGCAAAATGTGTTTATGTTGCTGCTACTGCATCATTATCTTTATCATCTGAAGAAGTTGACTCTCTACATACTTCTGCTGACTTTATTTTCTTTTTCATCACTGCAACATTGTTAACCCCTCATTCTCATGATTTCTCAATTGCACTCATCTGTCTCTGCTGTCTTCAATGTAGCAAAGTCATTGTCACTCTGTCTGATCACAAATGCAGAGTGATGAAGAATATCTGATGCAGCTGATGTTTTAAGAGTCATAAGGTCTGTAACAGCATATGTAAGATGCTGATGAAACACTGTGTTTGACTAACAGTTTTACTAGATTCTGACTGAGTTCAATGCTCAAGTCAACAGATTATTCACTGCTGCTGTCATCATATCTGAGAAAAAGAACACAGACAAAGAGCTGATTTAACAGCAGATGAGTTATATCAAAGTGATTAAGGCTCACTTGTGTGTTGCAGACTGTCATAATCTTAAAAAGAAACTGATGTCAATGATAAAGATAAAGCTTTTGCAGCTTGAGAAGTCACATCATCAAATCTGTCTTTTTAAAGACATGCTCAATTCATATTGTGCTGTGGTACACTGTCACTTTTCACTCACTATACATGCTTTTACTGATGTTTTTCAGAACAATCTTTCTGCTTTAAAGCATGTTATCATTGTGTCTGCTGAGTCTGTGAAGAAGAAAGATAACAATAAATCAGTCTTGTGATAGAAGAGACTTCATTCACACTTTGCTGACACTTTTCTTTGATTTAGTTAACAGTTACCCTCTTGAGTTTCTAGTGTACTTTTAAGTGCAATTGCTCTATAAGCTGAATACAGCTTCTTGTCTTTGTCTTTGCAGTGTTTCATCTTCAGTGTCTTTTCTTTACTCTGACATTGTACATTTCACATAACTCTGATGTGTCATCAAGATCTTGTTCAGAGATTCACTGATTATACTTTGAAGAATAGTCTATTCATTTAACCTTATATTACAGCTCATCTTTTCTGCATTGCTTTCTTGAAATTTTCTCAACCTTATATTCTTCTTTCTTGTTGATCAGTTTTGAAGAGAGTAACATTTACATTATCTTGTTATCTAGATGTTGATTTTACAGTTTGAGATATGAGACATAAAAAACATTATGAATTCAGTAGTGAGTAGATAGATATAGGTGATACACTTACTTTTTAACAATATCTTATATGCAAAATGATTCAGCAAACTTATGTGAGAGTTTCTTATTTGAGTGTTTCTGACTCAGATTTTTCATTAACAACAGAACTAGATTGTTCTTGTTGTATGTTTTAAACTTGTGTCTCTGATTATAAGCTTTGACTTATGATGCTACAGCACTTTCTCATTGCTTTAATAGCTTTTCACAAGCTTCATGTAGTTGCTTAACTTTGTTCTTAGTTGTGAGCACCTCTTCTTTTCAGACATTGTTCTCAACATCATAATGAATGAAAGCATTGTACTCTGTCATCATGTAAAAGAAGCTACACTTTAGTGTAGACTGCTTTGTGTTTATATATGCAAATTTTGCAAGAGAAAGAAGCTTGACTCAATTGCTTTGCTCTTCATTACAATAGCATTGAAGATAGTGTTTTAAGATTTGATTTTGACATTCAGTTTGTTCATCTGTCTGTGAGTGAAATGCAGTGCTAAGTCAGTACTTAATCTTTGTCTGATAGCATACTTCTGACCAGTAACTGGTTGTGAAGATTAAACCTCTATCAGACACTATTTCTTTAAGAGCTCTGTAGTGGTATACTATCTTCTTAATGAATATATCAGCTAGTTGCATAGCAGTGAGTGTCTTACTGATAGAAATGTATCAAGTCATCTTGATGTAGTGATTTACTATCATCAGAATTGCATCATAAACACTATCATCATGCTTGCTTGAAGACAAGTCAGTAATCATGTTCATGATTATCTTCTTTCAGAGACTATTTAAACGGGGTAGTGTCTGCATTTTACCATATGAATGATGTTTAAACACCTTCATTCTCTGACATATATCACATAAGAAGACATACTTCTTGACATCTTTGACTAATTTCAATCAGTAATATTTACATAACACTAATTCTAGTGTCTGCTCAATACTAAAGTGTTCTGTTAACTCATCATCATGATGATGCTTCAGTAGTTCTGTTCAGACTGATGCTTCAGAGGGTATGAATAATCTTCTCTCATATTAAAGCAATTCAGTCATATTAAACACTCATCTCAGACTGTCATAAGTTGAACTCATACTAAGGTCTTATGATCTAGTTGCTTACTAAGACTCTAAGACTAAAGCATATTATCTTTTTGCTTCTGTATGAAG
>JAABUP010002358.1_pt1 | contig 36693 bp, 46 predicted proteins | sample 5559201 | NCBI WGS metagenome assembly JAABUP01 (sample SAMN10711887, study PRJNA513373) | rock metagenome | isolation source: Antarctica rocks | place: Antarctica
CCCCTTGCCTCCTCTCTTATATATGCCAATGTATGACAACAGATTGTGACAACCACTTAGCGATTTGATCATTGCCACTTGTGCTTCAGGCGGTCCTGGGATTTTGGAATCTATGTGGCAATCACCTCCAGCCATCCCTTCAGGGCGTATGTCTACAACGACATTGTGCTGCGATTCTGCCCGGCTCAGTACGTGGACCCTGTCATTGATCCTGCGGTGAGCCTACCCCTTCCTTTCTTCTTCCTTTTGGTCCTTCCTTTCTTCTTCTTTACACTGCTTTAGCTGTCTACAATGACATTGTGCTGCGATTCTGCCCGGCTAAGTATGTGGACCCTGTCGTTGATCCTGCAGTAAGCCTCACTCCTGTTCCTTCCTTGCTTCTTCCTAGTGTTCCTTCCTTGTGTTCTTCTTTACACTGCTTTAGTTGATCCTGCGGTAAGCCTCACTCCTTTGACTGCTCCTTCCTTCCTTCCCTTCTTTCTTCCTTCTGTTTCTCTCCTTGTTCTTCCTTTACACTACGTCAGCCATTGCTACAGCCACTGATGAAGCTCATGATGAGGTGGCAACAGCACAATTTGTGATGGTGACATGAATGTGTGACGAACATGCAACATGTGAACGTGAACTTGCGTTGAGCGTAGAACGTGATCGTGTGGTGGATGCAAAGCGTGTGAATGGTAGTGTGAACATGAATGTGAATGTGAGCGTGATCATGCGCGTGCATGTAAATGTGTTTGAATGTAATTGAGATTGTGTCTGCGGGGTGAGTGCAAAATTTCAAAGTAAATCAGAATGCAAGCGTGAATTGGACTGAAACTGTGAACGTAAATGTTAATGCGATTGACTGTGATTGCAATTGTGGCTGTGTGATGAGTGCAATATTAAAAGTAAACATGAACATGCCAAGGAAGGTGAGTGCGAACATAAATACAAACAAATATACAATTGATTATTAATCAACATATACAGAAACAGACTTAGATGTAACATAAAAATACATAAAGAATGTATATATACAGATATAAATATAAAGAATATCATAAAATATATGATGAGTGCAGAATGTGAATGCGTATGTGGTGGGTGACCACTACACGGCCCCCTGGGAGTTTCCACCCTCAAAGAAGCATCTGGACCAGGGCAAGACCTACATGCAAGCCCTAACCGCTGTTCTCAAAGAACAAGGTACAACTCCAGCTGCTGTGGCGTTGCATTTTGACTATTGCATTCTAGGTTTAGGGTCGAGGATTTCAATAATTGCATTCTAGGGTTTTGAGTTTAGGGTAAGCCAACCATGACCTACATGCAAGCCCGAACCGCTGTTCTCAAGGAGCAAGGTACGCTGACATTGCATTCTAGGGTTTAGGGTGCAGAATAACAAAATTTACATGCAAGCCCTAACCGCTGTTTTCAAGGAGCAAGGTAGAAGTCCAACTGCTGTTGCTTTGCATGTTGACCATTGCATCTTAGGGTTTATGGCTTGTGGGTAAGCCAACCATGACCTACATGCAAGCCCTAAACGCTGTCCTTAAGGAGCAAGGTGCAACTCCAGCTGCTGTTTTGACCATGACATTTTAGGTTTCTGGATTTGGGGTAACCCAACCATGACTTGTGGTTGCCAGAGAATCAAACATGCAGCCACACATGCATAATCTCATTGCTTCTCTGAATGTGTAAACTAAGAACATACAAGCTGTCTTTGAACAAGAAATCTGTGAAGCATTCACGTAAAAGAAAGCACCGGTCAATTGAACAAGGTCAGAACTCAGCTGCTGTGGGTTTGAGCTTCAAGGGTGAAGTCAGAATTGCAATCTGGATGTCTCACAATCTATTCTGAAGGGAGAAGATCCAAAACCTCAGCTGCTGTGTTTATGCATGTCACTGGCTTGATCAAAGTGCAACCTAAAGCTTTGTTTTTGACACAAGACTGGCACAAGACTGTGTCAACAACGTGGCTTTCGGTTGCACTTTGATCAATTCATTGACATTCACATACACAGCAGTGTATTGTTTGGGCTCCGGGCTGCTGCCTCTTCCTGATGTTATGATCACTGAAAAGCGCAAACTTCTCTTTTCTTTCTGTACATTGTTTGGTGTCTGCAGGGCATGATGTGGAGGATTTGATACCGCAGCTGAAGGTTCGAATTCTAGAGCTGCTTCTCAAGATGCAACCCAAACTGAAGGTACAACCCCCCTATTGTGTGTATGATATTGCCAGTATGATCAGATTGATTATGTCCATCTGCATTTGATTCTGCATCACCTTAGGGCTTGAGCTAAATCCCATAAATTGGACACAAAATCCCAGATCCAATCAAGGATGCAGTCACAGCTCGTTGTACACCAAAATGTTGTTGTGCAACTGGCATGCATTCATCACGTACTTCATCTACTCAAGCCTTTCATGCAAGGAGCATGACATGCTTCTGACACACAGTCATAACATGCTTCAGACGCACACTGACTCACAGATGAACAAGGCTGCATGTAGGGGTAAAGCTGACCTGTAGCCATAAAACTTGCAGGGTTTCAGGTTTAGAAAAATCTAGTATGTACGCAGTTAGGGAGTATTTCACAGACTTTGACTTGCTTGCTTGTTTTGTTCCAAACCCTGCAACCCTGAACAGACCAACCACACCACATCTCTCTTGCATCTCGCGTCAAGCAATGACTATACGCGTGCCTCTTGTAGTTCTACGTCTCACCTGCTCTGATAATAGTTGCATTCTGCAAAACATCGGTCCTGCATTGCACACTTTATAGTTGAGCTCTGGTTGGTCTACTGTACAAGTCACACCCCAATGGTTGCTGCCATAAAAATACAAAAAAAAGAAAAGAAAAAGTTTACACCTTTGGGCGTCAATTGAATGAGAAGTCAAGTATTACACCGGGCTGCCCAGGCATACAAATACATTGCAGTGCACACTTTGTACAGCCACAGTAGTGACCCTCTTGTTATTGACGCTGAAAGGCGTACTCGTTTCTTTTCTTTTCTTTTCTTTTCTTTTCTTTTCTTTTCTTTTCTTTTCTTTTCTTTTCTTTTCTTTTCTTTTCTTTTCTTTTCTTTTCTTTTCTTTTCTTTTCTTTTCTTTTCTTTTCTGACACTGTTGGTTTTGTTGAGCAGGGAGTCAGCGATGGCTACACACATGGAGCATCAAGCTTCTTTGCCATGTACCGGTTTGACTTCATGCTGGACCAACAGTTGCGCCCTTACATCATGGAGGTACGCATGTGCTGGCATGCTGTGCCATGCTTTGCCACGCTGCGTCATGCTGGGGCATAGTGTGGCACGCTGTGTCACGCTGTGTCACGCTGTGCCATGGAGCGGGATGCTGTGTCATGCTGCTTGTCAGTGTGTCGTTCCGTGTCATGCTGTGCCATGCTGTGCCACGCTGTGCCAAGCTGTGCCACGCTGTGCTGTGTCATGCAGCGTCGTCCTGTGCCGTGCTGTGCCGTGCTGTGCCGTGCTGTGCATTGCTGTGCTGTGCCACGCTGTACTGTGCTGTGTCATGCTGCAGCATGGTGCCCCTCACTATATCATAGCGTGACATGCTGTGCCAAGCTATGCTGTGGCATGCTGTGCTGTGCTGTGACAGCCATTTGATATAGTGTGTTGACTGACCACGTTTTGATGAGGTAGCCACAGGCCTGGTCAGCCTTGTCCAGTACAGACTTGCTTATAGGCTGAACTTTCACACCTGCTCACATTGCCACTGCTGCAGACCACTGTCGGCAGAAAATTCGACCTGCTTGATAATGCTGCACAAATTGGAGATTGTGCATCTTCGTGCTGTGGTAATTCAGGTGAATTTGAGCCCCAATTTGTCATCGACTCGCCACAAACCTTTGGCCGCGCTGTTCAGCAATGTCATGAGAGACCTCCTCAGGCTGATCGGATTTGGCCCAGGTCAGTCTTTGCATCTGTTATTCTTCTTCTCTGTCTGCTTGGGTTGTGCTTCTTTTTCGGTCTTGCCTCATCTTCGTCTTCTTCTTCTTGTGCTTGGGAGCAGCACTTTCAGCGAATCATGGATCACCAAGTGTTTTTGCCCCGCGTTTCAACATCCGCCTCTTCTTCTTCTTGCCTGCCTTCTGCATGTTGGCGTGGACGTGTATCTCTTTGTTCAGCAATATCATCAGAACATAGACCGGCTGATTCACACATAATCTGTTGCATTGATTGTTTTCCTTGTTTGCGTCAGTATTCATCACTGTTATTGTAGACCAGAGTGGAGCAGAGCTGAGGTGAACCTCTGTGTATTTCTTTCTTCACTGAAAGTGTATGTGAGAATGAAAGTGAAACTCAGAACACTATTGGTTCGCAACAGCGAACTTCTCAAAACTTGTACCTGCAACTTCACTCACGGCTAAGCAGGCAAATCTCCCTGTCCCTGAGATTTGCCTGCTTAGCCGTGAGTGAAGTTGCAGGTGCAAGTTTTGAGAAGTTCGCTGTTGCCAACCATTACCCATGCTTTCTGTGAACTTGACTCGCACCAGGCATTGCGCAATAACAATTTTGGGCACAACCTGGACTAAATGAGGTCCAACCATATGTCTGAGCTGATACACATGTCTGTACAGTCAGCGTGCAGCAGACTGTGTGTCACTGCCAACCTGTCACGAGTCACAGCTGCATCCTTGACCACCTGCGCACCATCCTTCACCACTCACCACCTTTATACCACCTTTTCACCATTTTCACCCACTTTTCACCGTATTGCATGCAGAGGGAGCTCATAGGCAGATTGAGATGAGCCCTGAGACTCAGCAGAAGCTCAGCATCAAGGATCTTGCGATTGCAAGTGATGACATTTGCAATGCTTGTGCTGATATGGACTGCTCGTCGACCCAGGTACGCCCCGAACCAGACTGCTCTATCAACCTGAAATCATGTTGTTGAAGTCATCACGTGTCGAGCATGCACTTGAGAGTAGCAGCATTTGATCTTGGGTTGAACATCTTGTTCAAGTCAGGTTGGCCTTGATTCAGATGCTCAACCCAAGATCAAATGCTCCTAGTCGCAAGTGTGTGCCCTGTATGTAATGGCCTTTGGGGTCTACTCAGCTCTTCTCAATCCCAGAACGTCTTTTTTAGTTCAGAAACGTGATCCCTACCCTAGAAGTCGAAGTTCAGAAATGTGATTGCTACACTAGAAGTCTGAAATCCGAAACGCTTGGGGACAGCAAAAATGCGTTTCTACAGTGGGGAGATGTTAGGACTGTAGGTACCTGACCCTAGGGAAGACATGTGAGTCATCAGATGATTGACTGACTGATTGAATAAATCAATGAGTCAATTACTGGTCTCAGCCAAAGCTTAGTTCATGTCATGGGCTGCTGAACACCACGGCCGAGCCCTTTGTGTCATGTCACTTCACAATAATACTTATGACTGTCCAAAACGCAACAAGCCACCTTAATGATCCATCATGCATTGGCACCCCTGAATTGCGCAACTGTGGCCTCTGAATGTAACATGGGCGAAAGGGTTTTTAATTTGAAAACCCAACAAAAAGTTAATGCTGCTTGTGATGTAGGTGAATTGTGTTGCGCGGTGTCCAGCCTGTCGTACTCCAGCACAGCAGCAAGCCATCCTAGAAACCATCTCTGAGCATGTGCATGAGGGCGAAAACTGGAGCCGGATCTACCCCATTCCTCAAGAGATCAAGGATCAGGCAACAGCCTATGGCAAGCAGCAGGCTCCTGTTGGAGATTTGAATGGCATGCTTGATGCATGGGTGACGGCCGCATGCCGCAAAGACAGCTCATGGTGTTGATCCCGACAGTTTACCAAGCTTTGCTGAAGAGTGCAGTTTCGGGAATCGGTCATCGGATTCATATCACTAAGACAAAAGACAGCTCATGGTGTTGAGGCTGCACACAGGAACAGTCCTGCCGCAAAGCAAGGGTCCAAAGAACAGGAAAGAAGGGTGTTGACTGTGGTGCCATGTATCAGTCAAAAAGGAATCGGGACAGTCTTGAGTCAAGCTCAGGGTATGTATGATGAGTAGCATGCCATTAGCTTGTATGGCTGCTGCTTCAGGTTGTGGCTGCACTGGGTGTAACAATGTTGGCTACAGCTTGTGGCATTAGGGGTTCATGCTTTGGTATGAGACATACATGCCACTGTGACTAATTGCCTGGTGAAATTTAGTGCTCCCGAGCCTAAGCCCAAACTATGATGCAGTTGATATAGGGCTGAGATCAGCGCCAGCTTGAACTGTGTGCTTGTGTGTTCACACACATGAGCATATCGTTTAGGCAGGTGCCCCACAGTCGGCTGTCAGAACATTCCAGGTGTGTAATATCCCAACATCCGTGTAGAATAACGTAGTACAGTGCTGTAGTTCATCATGACAAAAGTGCACTGGTTAGTGATGTTGATGGGACATGTAGAAATGGCTTGCCCATGTGTCCTCAAGCTGAGTCGAGGTGGCGGCAGTATTGTATGCACCCTGCAAGTGCACGCAAGATGCAAGAACTGCTGTCAAGCCAGGATGCTGCTGTCAGCTCATAGTGATTCAAGAAATTGTCTGGTGTTACACGATTTGATAGCCAAGAGGATGCACATCATGTACTGCATGTGGCATATGTCACACAAGCAAACTTTTGCGCTGCTCAAACACAATGCTGTCACCATTGAGACAGCTGACAAAACAAGGTTCACAAGCAATCAAGAGGATGGCTGGCAGTTGAGGGAATCAAGACAGCCATGTTCCTAATCAACTGCCTAAGCATTTCAGGCAGCCAATGGCTTCATGTAGCAAAAGAAAGATATGTTTCTCTTGTTTTCTAATCAATTGTGGTGCCCTGCAAGCCAATGCTACAGCCTTAGAACCTGTGATGATTCTACATGCACAAATGGGCAAGGGCTCAGGCAATCTGCTGAGGCAGCAGAAAATGCTATGGCTGCACTGATTTGCTTCTGTGACATCTTCAGGCAACACTGTGCACACATCCTGACCCATGCAGCTACAAAGAATTTTGGGTGTAAGGCAGATGCTTGCCTCTATTTGACTGGATTACTTGCCCTTCTTCATGGGGTCCTTCTCAGCAGTTGATGGCTCCTCATCTACAGTACCGTGCAGGTGCTTGACAGAAAGATTCTGCATTTCTTCTACAGTGTCTGGTGCATGCTTTTCTGCTTTGACAGCAGCTTCTGAATCTGAGGCCAAGTCCTCGTTCCAGCCCTTTGCTCCGGGCATGTGATGGTTTTCTTGCTCTTTGCCTTTGGCGGGATCGCCTTGCAAGTTCTTTCGCTTCTCCGCCTCAAGTTTCTGTGGATCGTTGTCTGAGTTGTGGGATCCGAATCCAAACACCTTGCCGGACATCGCCTGCAAGCTACGGCTGCCATATGCTGGTGCGATGGGGTGCAATCCGGTGCTGATGGACTGTGTTCTGGCTGCTCGCAGCACAAGGCTGCTGATCGACCTCATGGTTGCAAGGCTGATGCTTATGTTGCAATCAAGTGAGCGTTGCAAGCGATTGTTGCGGTCTGGCCAAGCCGCTGTTTATGTGTCAGTTAGTCAATCGTGTTGTTTGGCCCAGAAGGTAGCGAATTCGAATTTGCTCAAGGCAGCCAATTCGCCTTCGAAGGTGAAGAAGACAGAGTGAGATTGGTTTCCTCCTTGGATCGCCCGTTAGCGGAATCAGCGGCGATGCAGGGCGTGTATTGCATCACTGACTCGCCATTTATAACGTGATGTCCGGCTTGGTGACTCACAGCTCGGCACCAGAGCAGTGAAAGGCCTCTTGGACCTGCCCTGGCGGCATGCTGATCTGCAAAGTCTGGTCCTGGCACCAAGCGTGTTGACGAGGTAAGCACGGCGTCAATGCATCTTGTGTGTAATCACAATCATTTCATGCTCCTTTTTGACGTTTCCGGAAGTTATGCTGCGTGATCGACAAGTCAGACAGGAGACCGTCTGCCCAGCCTCTTATGCTTTAGCTTCACACAAAGCATGACGTGTGCAGGCAACGGCCCTTGATTTGGCAACACAAAGGCGTTATGGCCTCCTTCAGATGTATGCCAGATCCCTTGCAGGAGAGGGTGTGTGCCGCAGTCTCGAACTCAGCACATTCAGAAGCGCTTTTACACCTTGCTTGCGTGAACAAAGCCTTTGCAGCTCAACTCAGGCAGCCATCAGCTGATGTCTGGTGGGAAGCAGCTTGGGCCTCTGCAAAACGCAAGCGACCTGCAGCTGCAAGTGAGGAACAGAAAGCAAACCCAGCACTGTCAATCAAGACTAGAGACAAGCTCCGGCTGGCAGGGTTCAATGGGTGCATGCTCTGTGGAGCCAAGTCCATTCGCAAAGTGTACTGGGAGTTCAGCATCCGTTGCTGTGAAGACTGTCTGATCGAGCACTCCCTGGCAGAAAACACTCTCCAGTACACTTTTAAGCTGCAGCCCTCCAGCTTTCAGCATCTTCCCCACCGAGAGGTCCAGATATACATGTCTAATTGTGGTAGCTTCACATTCGACACCTACTGGAAGCCTCACCTACTGCCAATCCTGCAAAAAGAGCACGGTGTGCAAAGCGTTGAAGAGTACACTCAGCGTGAACAACAACAAGAGCAGGACGAAGAGACTAAGAGACAGGATCGCAAAGACCTGCTGCAGGAGTGGTGCAGGCAAGATTTCATTGATTTGTCTCACGCAGACAGGTACAGCAGCACCTACAAGAGAAACTGCCACTTGGCTGTGCCCCTCAAGCGCAAAGCATATGAGCAGCTCCTGCCTCGCATCACAGAAGAGATCAACCAGAGGTGTGCACAAGCAGCAGCAAGCTTGAAGAGGCAGAAGCTGCCAGACAGGTTGTTTGACAGCCCAGCCGAGCCCTCAAGCTCAAATACAACACCAGAGCCATCAAACAAATCACAGCACATGACTTCAGCAGTCAAACCTGGCACAGCAGCCAATCAGAATTTTGCTGGGAAGCATTTAACATGTCCCATATGTGGTGGCTCTCGGCTCTTCCCAGAAAAGGGTTTGGGAGAGCACACCAGAGCCAAGCACTCTTAGGACGTTGGCAAAACAGTCAAGAGCACGTATGCTGCGGTGCTTCACACAACGCTCAACAGAAACATCTCGGTGCCATGCTTGATAAGCCGCAGCCTAGATGCTGTTTGACTTGGCTGATAGTGTTCTACTTGCAATGCATTGTGACATGTTGCAGACCATGTCTGGATTATAGCAATGATTGCACATGACAAATCTTTCAATTGACACAGCTGTGTGTTCATTCATGTTTAGCTGTATATGTGTTGCAGACCATTGTAAAATTCACTGCCATAGTTGTGTATAGTACATGCTTAAACCGCTTTTGACAAGCGGTTGCGGGCCAATGCACCTGTGTGCAAACCACGCAACCTCTACATATTGCGCAACAATGTATGTGAAATGCAATGTGGTTTAACAGCTTTATTTTTTGGGGTAACACTCATCAGCATGAGCCAGATACGTGCAGATTAGATCCAACAGCCTGAGCGCATGGACGCAGAGTCAATGCTGTGCACTGGACCACTTGACATGCACACTTCACATGTGTTGGGGTTTCACAAAGCACACAGTCTGTCAAAAGCAGTTACATCCAAATGGTTTACTCTGTAGCTTTATAGTCCAATAGTCACAGCCATGAGCAACACAGACAGCAGCACATTGTTCCAGTGCTGCCTACAGCTTTTGTTTACCATGTTGTAACGAACAATCTGTTTAGGCAGCTTAAGGTGACATGTGTCATCATGCATGACATGTGGCATTGTCAGCCCAGCAACATTGATGAGAGCAACATTTGGCTCAACCCTAAGAGTAGTCCTAAATCCTATGATCTATGCCACTCAAACCCTCACGCTGTAGTCTCCAGACTTGCAAACCTTCCTGACCCACTTGTCAACCTTGTAGTTGCTCTTCTCCCAGACCTTCAGATACTGCACCCTCAAGCCACTGGCGCTGAACATAGGTACCTACATTCACACAGGTTCCGTGAAATATCATGCAAATGTGCGTCAGCCTTACATGCATGTCCAGCTGTGTTCTGCAGCTGTGACTATCATTCATGCTGATGGCAATTTGATTCAAAAGCCCTTGCAAGCATCAGAAATCTGCTTTGATGCGTTGTAAGGATGCTTGCAAGGACGTGCAGATGGGCGGCTTGACAGTCAGGGTTCCTTGTGCAATGGAAGCATTGCAAATTGAGCTGCATTAATGTTATCAGACAGGAAATGTGGTCAGGTTGGAATGGATGCCAATGGGTCGCCCAGCAGAGGCATGCTTTTTGCTTGCTGACAGCAATTGGCTGCTACAATGTTTTGATTGCACCCAGCAAAGGTGTCCAATGCACTTCCTGACATACAAAATTTGCTTCCAAGCTGAATGAAAGTGACTGAAACCTGGAGCCTTCTGGATCTTAATGACATGCATGACAGGATCATGGCAGAGCGTGCTCAAAACAAATCTTCGTCTGGAAAGACTAGACAAGACTTGTCCTGCACAAACCTAGCTCAGCACGAGCCAGACAGCATACACATTGATATGTTACTGTTCTCATTGAGTTCATCATCAGGATTATTACTATTGTTCTTGTCATCGCTACAGCTGTTGCCACCAAAATTACTTATCATCATCATCATTTATTGTTATGACTATTATTATTATTATTATTATTATTTTCATTAGTATCATCAGAATCATTGTTATTTACCTTCATTTTTGTTGTTTTTATGTGTGATTGTTACCTGGAATGACATGCCAATGGGGGGTCTAGCCCAGGCCTTCTTCTCCCGGGTGGTGGCAATCAGCTCCACAGAAGCCACCAGTGCACTCTCAGTCTGTCCGGTGAAGCGCTTGATCTTCCACACCAGAGCATGCTTCTTGGCGTCATACTTGGCCTTCCCTGCAAGCATGTGGGGACTAGGATCAAGGATTGCAGATTCAGCGAGATTGGCACAGAGCAGGTCTCAGTCTGTCCGGTGAAGCGCTTGATCTTCCACACCAGAGCATGCTTCTTGGCGTCATACTTCGCCTTGCCTGCATGCTGGGATTAGGTTTTAGAACTGCAAATCCAGCGAGATTGGCATAGAGCAGGTCTCATATTGTCTATGGTCAGCAGATTGCTGGCAGTGTCAAGTGTCTCTGCTGTGTTTTACCAATCGTCATGGGCATCAACCACAAGAGGAGCCTGAGCAGTTGTGATGCAGCATGCACTGTGCTTGGGGCGTTTGGGTTCAGTCTGTCTGTCCATGCGTCCAGAAGAGCCCAGAGCTACATGATAAGATGGTATTTTGACTGCACTTGTGCACCAGCTCAGTGATATGCCATCTTCACCGTTGACATGATGACAGTGAGTACATTGATCAATGGCTCACAATCATGCATGTCAACAGTGAAGATGACGAATCACTGAGCTGGTGCACAAGTGCAGTCAACTTTCAGAACCATGCTGTAGGTGTAGCTTATCTGATGTAGACATGCAGGCAAGCTTAGATGTCTCCCTGCGTTAGAGAAATCCCCAAGCGTTTCTGAGAATAGGTTCATACTAGGAATTGAACGCTAAGCAGCATCCTTCTGTATCCCTAAAACATCTCCACAATGTAGACACACGTATTCACTGTCCCCAGACATTTCTGAGTTTAGATTTCCAGAGTAGGGATGACTAAAATAGACATTTCAGGATTCAAAAAAAGCAAAGAAAATTTGCTGAGCTTCATGCTGCAGGCATGCAAGCTGCTGTGGTTGGATTTAGGGTTAGGCCTAAACCCATACCTTGTGTGGTCTGGATGTCTGCCTTGGCTGTGTTGTCTGGCACTGGTATGCTGATCACCACATTCAGGGCAAACAGCTTGTTGTTGAAGGCGCTCTTCGCCTTCACATTCACCTGCAAGAAAGAAGAAGTAAAGTTTACGCTGTTCAGCGATCATAATGGGAGCCTCATAAGGCAGCAGCCAAGAGTATTCACCTGCAGCCAAACATCTGCTTTTATCTCTTGCATTCCACCACACTTTCTTATTACATTTCTAGTATGGCAAGCACACATTGTTGCAGACACAAAGCAGCCACTCATGCAGCCATTCCTGGCAGCCTGTGGTGACTGTGTTCAAGCCTCAATGCAATAATTGTGTTGCCGGCATGCATGTGAGCCATGTTGACAGTGTCCCCAGTCAGCAGGCGAATGCTGTCAGAGAATGCTATTCATAATGCACGTGGCCCATTGCATGGATGATGGGCAGAACCCTGCAAAGCAGCTGTCAATGAAGGACACCATTCAATGGGGAGAACAGATTGCTGCCAATTGTGTGCGGCCCATTGCATGGATGCTGAGCACACCCCAGAAGGCCAGCTGTCAATGAAGCGCACAACTCAATAGGGCGAACAGATCACTGCCAATTGTGTACGGCCCATTGCATTAATGGTGAGCAACACCCAGGAGGCACAACACTCAATTGATGGGCAAAATCCAATGGGGAGACCGTGTTACGTGCTGCCCATCTTATTGATGAGAAATCCAGAAGGATAACAGTCAGCTGAAGGGCAAAAGTGAGTTGAAGGGAAGGATCAGAGTCAGTTGAAACGCAAAAAGTCAGTTGAAGGGCAAATCCCAATGGGAAGAAGGGGTTACCTCCAGTCGTGTGCGGCCCATCTCATTGATGATGGGCAGGACTCTGAAGAGACAACAGTCACATGAAGGGCGAATCCCAATGGGATGAAGGTGTTACCTCCAATCGTGTGCGGCCCATCTCGTTGATGACGAGCAAAGCCCAGAAGGACAACAGCCAATTGAAGGGCAACTTTCATTGGGAAGAAGGTGTTACCTCCAGTCGTGTGCAGCCCATCTCGTTGATGACGAGCAAACCCCAGAAGGACAAAAGTCAGTTGAAAGGCAAATTTCAATGGGAAGAAGGTGTTACCTCCAGTCGTGTGCGGCCCATCTCATTGATGGCAAGTAAACCTCAGAAGGACCACAGTCAACTGATGGGCAAAACCCAATGGGAAGAACAGGTTACCTCCAATCGTGGGCAAGAATGAATCCCAAGGCAAAAGTCAATGGCAAGAAGGGGTTACCTCCAGTCGCGTGCGGCCCATCTCATTGATGATGGGCAGGACTCTGAAGGGCAGGCTAATGCCCTCCTGGCAGCGGTACTTCATCAGCTCGAACTCACCGTCGGGGGGCACAAAGCTGACCACCTTCTCGGTGTTGAAGCGCCCCAGGTTGACACACTGGTGGAAGGTCACATCCTGCAGGTCAGGCGAGCAGGGTGTGGAGAGGCTGATTCTATTCAGGGATGGTTTGTCATCTGTATCATCATATGCTGGTCTGATGCAGCATGCAGGTGAGCCTATCTAGCGCTGCTATGACATGTGTGAGTCAATGTCATAAGCATATTGTTTGTTTTACTTGTTATTTTGAGAACTATTTTATTATTATTAAATGATATTATCATTATTGTAAACCTTTTGGCTTCTCTGTGGAGGTTTCAAGATGGCATCTGAAAGCATGTGGGTAGGCCACAGGAGGGGCTTGCCCTGAAGCAGATTTTGAGACTGGCAAGACGCGGCAGAGAAGTGCAGACAGGTTGAAGGCCTGCCCATGAGCAGCCTCTGGCCAAATTAGGCAAACGCACTTGCTTGCGCAGCTTCTAGACGAGCAGCCGTAGTCTGTCTTTGTCTTTTGGAGGGCGGCACAAGTGATGCTACTTGACATGTACATGTCTCCACAACGGCCAATACACAGATGCCGTGCAAAAGCGGCATGCGCATGAGGAACTGCACAGCCTGTGCAGCATGAATACAAAGCTGCCCAAGGCAAGTGACACATGGCAGCATATGCGCAACACCTGCTGGAGCAGGAAGAGTCACAGAGCAGAGGTCGGGGTACCTACGCTTGTTCGACATTTCAGTCTACTGGTCAGACGATCATGGTTGGTTCTAAACAATCTTGAAAGTCTAATGAATGAATGAATGAATGAATGAATGAATGAATGCATGAATGCATGAATACATGAATCAATGCATGAATGGAAGCATGCATGAATGAATAACACACCTCCAGTTTGTCATTCAGGCCCAGTTTGACATCCGGCATGCCACTCAGGAAGACCTTCATCACAATCTTGCCGTTCACGTCACACCGCAGCACGGTTCCCTTGTTGCTCATCAGCATGTTGACCTGCAGTTGCACCAAGAGCATTGACCAGCCTGTCTCTGCACACAGGAAGCAGAACTGCTGTTGCAACAGTCCCCTTGTTGCTCATCAGCATGTTGACCTGCAGTTGCACTGACAGCATTGGCCAGCTTGTCTTTGCACACAAAAAGCAGAACTGCTGTTGCAACAGTCCCCTTGTTGCTCTTCAGCATGTTGACCTGCAGTTGCAGCAAGAGCATTGGCCAGCCTGTCTTTGCACACAGCAAGCAGAACTGCTGTCGCAACGACGTCGTGTGTATAGTCTGATCAGCACTTGTGCTTTGTGTGTGATACATATATCTCACCATTGCTGCTGCTGCTGCTGCTACTGCTGGTGGTGGTCTTGCTGATACCTTGATCAGTGTCACTGCTGTTCATGCTGCTATGGTTCTTGCTGCTGTTGTCTGGGCTCTTGTGATTCTTGTTATGCATGGCCCATAACTGCTGGATGCAACAAGCAGCGGGTCTCATGATGAGCTAGGTACGTGCAGGGCAAGTCTTGTCTCTCCAGAGCAATCCGTCATGAGCATCCCTATAAGATCTCAGCTGCTGCCTCATGTGACATCTGTGATGCACCTGTTGAGGACTGAAGCAACCTGTTGCACAGTGCGTCTGAGAGGCTGACCATGCAAGATGCGCTTGGCGTATGTGTTTGATGTAGCAGCCTGCTGTCATAGACAAAAGCAGGCTCAAGACCACCTCAGGCTACATTCAAGACAATCGGCGTGTTCCTGCTGTGACGCCTCACAGATGGAATCTTCCTTTTCTGGTCAAGCACAGAAGCAGCTGATCTACAGCGTTGTGTTGTTGCCCTTGTGTTGCTATGTGTATGCCTGTTGCCAAACAGGGACAAGGTGCTTCTGGGCGTGCCATGAACTCTGCTGCTTGTGGGACATACCATCTGGGCAGCCCAGTATAACACTCGGCTTCTCATTAAATTGACATGTAGTCTGTTTTTTCTTTTCTTGTCTTTTCTTTTGTTGGACATACCTGCTCAACGATATCCAGGAAGACCTCATTCTTCTTATACCTCAGATTGTCCTTTCGCCAGCCAACTGCTCCTGTCACCTACACATGCAGACGTATGGTTGGAGAGGTACACAGAGGTACACAAGACACATACACATTGACAATGTTGTTGATGCTACATTGCTCAACATGTGCATCTGCTATTTCTTCAGTCACGGTGCCACTACCACCTGAACAGACCATCGCATGTGCACCGACAGCAAGGTAACAGGAGAAGGCCAGACTAGTGATGACGCTGGGGATGACACTGGGGATGACGCTGTGGATGAAATGCCAAGCAGGGACGAAATGCCAAGCAGAGCAGAAAGGATGAGATGCATTGCAGGCAGGTCAGTTGCGAGGTATGTGGATGTTGGCAGCTTGTTGTATGGTTGCGACAACCCAGACTGGCCAACCAGCAACAAAAACTGCATGATATTGTCCTGGTTCCTGGGGTTTTGCGTTTTTTTTGCATGCGTATGACAACTTTGACGTGTATTTTGTGACTGATGCAGTACATGCTAGACATGTTTGGTGGACAGGGTCTGTTGAGGGTTTACTGTACCTGCAGCGTGGAGCTGGCAGCTTCCTGCTCCCTCTTGAGCTTGGCAGACTCTGTGATGAAACCCTTCTGGAAGATGTACTGTTTCAGAATGTTTGCATCCACAATCTGCAGACAGATAGATGTCTACTGCTTGTGACAGATGTTACAAAATACTGATAGGTGCCGCATCTGCAGACAGATAGATGTCTACTGGTTCTGATACATGCTATACTGCTGGTACGTGCTGCGTCTACAATCTGCAGACAGGTAGATGTCTACTGCTCTTGATGAATGCTATAAAATGCTGATAAGTGTTGCTTGTCAGCATTTATAACAGCTGCTGTAGTACAATCTGGCTTTCTTTGCAATGCTGCTGCTGTGCAGCAAGGGGTTATGGTAACTGTAAACGCGAGGCAACAACACATCCCAAAAAAGCTTCTCAAGAAAGTGCAAAGCCAGACAAGCATCACACAGTGGACAGTGAGTTGAGATGTAGGAGAGCAGATGGATGCAAGCGTGAGGCTGCTGTATGGGATCCTGCATTCACACTGATGAAGAGGATTGCTTGACAGCACAGCCTGGAAGCCAAACCTGAGGATACCCAAAATCCAAGATTTCATCTAGCAGTTCATAAATGAGCACAAAATTGCTCTTGATGCTCTGCTCGCTGAACTCTCCACCAAAGTAGTTCTTGAACAGGGCGACTATCTGTAGAAAGCAAGCGTTTGTGTGACTTTGTCTGCTTTTAGAGCTTTGTAGTTGACAGCTCAGCTGATTCATATAAGATGTGTTGTGTGTATGAGCCTGGAGTCTGAGTAAAGACTCTGGCAGATGCAGATGAAAAAGACCATGTTGAAAAGCGCGCAATTGATGCACTCAATTGCACTATGTGGCAAGTTGCCCAGACCAGTGGCAGTAAACATAATGCTGGTTAGTGTTTGCGTGGCACTGCATTTGTTGTATACAACAACACAGTGTCAATCACAGTCCAGGGAACAGTTGCAGCACTGTACCTGAGTCATGAATTGGAAAGACAGCATGACATTTGCATTGCTCTTGGTGACAGCCAGGATGTAGACATCATTATGTCGCATGTACATGAAGCTGCAGGAGCCCAACACCCTGACTGGGCTTGAGGTGGAGACATGCTCTGTCTCTTTGGGAGAGTTGATGATGTGCGTGCGGAAAGCACTTGCCAAATTGCGCCTGCACAGCAGCTTGGACTTACGCACAACCTAGGCATCAGTGGAGGTGGGCAAACACACTGACGTGTGTATAAAAGCACAGAATAAATGTCGCTTGTCAGCAGTGGATTGAGCTGCAAGAAATGTCAGATGTTTGTAAGTCTCAGACGAAAAGAACTCACTCAACATCGTCTCTGTATGTCCGTTGAATCAGGATGTCTCCCTTCAGGTTGAGCATATATAGGGCAGCACAGGCGCACGCCATTGTGATGCTGCCCTGACTGGCAAGCGCTTTAGCGCGGAAGTGTCTAAAAAGGTATCAACAAGACTTGCCAAAGGCCTAGCTGCTCCTGTTGACAAAGGAGAGGTGCTTTGACTATGACGTGATGCACTCAGGTGTCCAGTGTCTGTGGACCGGTAAAATCCCTCGGAGACTGTACCGAGACGGAAAAGTGTACAGGGACCAGGAGCCGAGCGGGATCACAGTATAGTATGATGCGTCACGGACGCTGCCTTCAACTCAAGACCACTTGACTCGCTCGTAAATTTTGGCTTGATTGTATTATTTTCGGACAATTTAATGCGCCGTAAATTTGCAGTTACGATTGCACATACAGTTGAACCTCGTGAGTTCGTTGTGCGGATTGTCCAGCTCGATACTGCGTTCCAACGCAGACCACAATTCTCGTTTGAGATCTGCAATCGCGGTGTCATGCGAGCATGAGCTGCACCATTTCATGCTGACTCTGTATCGCTCACACTTGTCTACATCAGTTCGGCGACTGACACTGGAGTGTTAGCCATACGGCTCTGCGGATCTTGGTAGCGCAGGAAGTTTGCGCTCGACATGGCAGCCACCATTGTCAAAAGCTTGGGCACTGCCATACGTACGGCAGGGCAGGCCATCGACAGCATGGGGGCAGCCATGCAAGGCAAATATGCTTATAGAGAGACATGTAAGGCTATCGCGCCGTTGCTCGAGTTTGTGACATCTGTTGCAGACGCTGTATAGAGAAAAGCTTGCAAACATACGTACAATATCACAAGAGTCTGCTTTGTTTGCAGTATCAAAGCATCAGACACTGCAAGCCTTTGCAAACAAAAGACCTCAACTAGCTGAGGACATTTTTGTAGCACCCAACTCTTCCATGATTGGTGATGTCTCTCTGGGCAAGAGCTCATCTGTGTGGTATGGGGCTGTACTACGAGGTGATTGCTTGTTTGGTTATGCTACGTGTGCATGCACAATGTGCTCTGGATATCTTGAGCAGGCTGCTACAGTCAAAATGTTGTTTGATGAAGCCTGCTTTGGATTCTCCTGCACAACATGCGGATTGTGACGCTGCAGGAGATGTTAACAGCATAAAGGTTGGGGAGAACAGCAACATCCAAGACAATGTTGTCGTGCATGTGGCAAAGCACAACGCACAAGATAGAGCCCTGCCAACCATCATTGGCAACAATGTGACCATAGGTGCGCTCAACTCTTACGCAGGCCTTGTCCCATCAAACTCTGCACACCTGCATGTGTGCTTGCTGCAAGCCTGGCAGTGAGACACTGTCTTTGTTAAGCATAGTCCTTATGCAGCGACTGCTTTGCCTAATGTTTGACTCTCCCTGCTGCCCCTTGCATTGTTTTGCAGGTGGTCATGGAGGCCACAGCTCACAACTTGATTCAAGTATCAAATCATACATGTATGCATGCCAACCATGCCTTCAGCATTGAAGTATGAGAGCTGCCATTCTTATAATTTATCAGCATGCATGCTGCTCATGGCAATGATACATCATATGGTACCGCCACTGCAACAGCACAATTGATGATCTAAGCATTCATCCTCACAGCCCTTTTGTATGTGTCACTGTGTGCTGCTGCTGCTGCTGCTGCTGTTGCTGCTACTATGCAGTCTTACTCAACCACTGCAACTGACAACCTGGCTTAGTCAGCACAAAGCTGCACGCCTTGTGGATGCTGTGTCAATACATGCAAACCTGACTGTACAGGCCGCGGCTCTCAGATGTTCTACCACTGCAGTACCTACATCTTGCGCCTGAGCTGCGCACATTGTGACAAGCTGAATACACACTTACCATTAGGTTAGAGTGGCTTATGGCGTAACAGCAGATCTTCTCAATCAGGGGTGCATGTGCAGAAAGCCAGTAGCACAGCTGTAGTAGCAAAAATCGCAGAACCGTAACAGCAGAAACCCAGTAGGGAAGATGCAGCAGCTGAAGTATATTAACGCCGATACACAAAGCATGATTTAGGGTTTAGGGTGTGCATGCAGGCCACTCCTCAACCATACATGCTTGCACCATTGAGGACAGTGCGCTGGTGGGCATGAAGGCAACCCTCCTGGATGGCGTCACGGTATGACACATCTTCTTCAAACCCACTGCCTGCAGCTCTTCCACTGCTCCCACTGCTCTTTCCCCCTCTCGTACTGCTCAGTCCCACTGCTCTGTCCCCCTCTCCCACTGCTCCCACTGCTCTGGCCCCCCAGTGCTCCCACTGCATTGTCCCTTTCTCCCACTGTGCTCCCATTGCTCTGTCCCTTTCTCCCACTGCTCCCATTGCTCTGTCCCCCTCTCCCACTGCTCAGTCCTACTGCTCTATCCTACTGCTCTGTCCCCCTCCCCTACTGCTCATCCCTACTGCCCTGTCCCCCTCTCCCACTCTCCCACTGCATTCCCACTGCTTGCTGCTCTGAGCACACTGCCAAAAACTGAGGCACGCATGTTACTGTTGGCACGCTGACTGCTACAAGAGGGTCTCTCATTGGGGTAATTAGGGCTGAGTGTAGTGACCCTAAGGGGAGACGCCTGTCTAGTGTTGTGAATGCACAATTGAGCAGAACGATGCTGCAGTTGTCTATCGGCAGGCTGCCTACTTGCAGCTGCGCGCTTTGCACTCATACACACACAGTGTGCCTGTTTTGCTCAATTATGCTGAGCTGTTAGCAACTTGCACAATCTGGACCCAGGTCTATGGTGAGGACAAAGTTGCTCAAAGAATGCTGAAAGTCCATCTGTGCCCATCTGCACATCCAGAAAGGTGCAGTGGTATGCAATGGTGAGGACAAAGCAGCCAAGACATTTGCTGAAGGATTGCCAAAAGGTTTGCTAAACGTCCACTTGTTCCCAGCTGCAGGTCCAGAAGGGTGCAGTGGTATGCAATGCTGAAAGACAAAGTAGCCAAAACATTTGCGGAAAGTTGCCAAAGCATTTGCTGACAGGCCATTTGTTCCTATCTGCAGGTCCAGAAGGGTGCAATGGTAGCAGCAGGCAGCCTTGTAGCTCCCAACACAACTGTACCCACAGGGGAGATCTGGGCTGGCAACCCAGCCAAGAAGTTGAGGGACCTAGATGCTGAAGAAGCTGAGTTCATCATGCAGAGCGCTGTCAACTACAGTGCATTGGCCAGGATACATGCTGCAGAGAATGCCAAGACACCTGAAGAGATTCAGGTATTGTCCAGTACACTTGTTAACAGAATGCATGCAAAACTGCATGCAGTAGCATGCCCTGTTCCATGCTGCCTTTAGTGCTGGCAGGAAGAGCCATGTTTGCAATGCCTGTTTGGTATGCATTGGTCAAGTCAGCCTGCAGCGCGCCATATTAATGTTTGTTTATGTCGCCGCAGATTGACAAGGATGCGCGTGAGGATCGGCTAGAGCGAGACCCTGACTATGACTCACACTTGGGCATTGAGCGTGATCCGGTCACAAGGGAGATCACACATGTTGCTGCAAGCACATAAGCAGTGCTCTGTCTGAGCAGCTTTTTGACTGTTAGTGATGCCTACCATGAACATGGATGGGTGAATCTGGCTTGTCTGCTCCACAAAGCGCAGCAAAGCACCTACATTGTCGATGTGTGTGATGCTTGCTGTGTGCCGTTTTGGACTGTGAAACAGAAGCAACAAAAAGTCATCCGTATGCATGTCACATGCAGCATGTGGTTTGTCCATTGAGTGCAACTTCTTGCCATTTTCAGGTCCAGATAGATCTTTTCTGTCATGTTTAGTCTGGTTTGCATGATAGCATGTGGGCAAAGCGTTTGGACGAGAATTCCAGACAATATGAGGGCCACCTGGCAGCAAAGAGGTTCATGTGAGCTCTGCAAGTGCCATGCTAGCGGTGTCAATGTGTGTGTGATCGTACATATGAACTCGATTTAACGCAGCCGATGCACCTGCTGAACAGACCCTTGATGATACAGGAAGCAACACAATGATCATGTACTACTGATACACAGTAGCAGATGCATACAGGTCACTTTGAGCCACAGCCTGGCAGGAGCTGCCTGTGGCTGTCACAAAAGCTTCTGTGTAAGCGCCATGTTGTATGCAATAAATAGCATGCCTGTATCAGCCTCGCTGCCACATGCAGGCCAGAATGCACTGGTCTGTGACACATGTAGGCTGCAATTTTAGGCAGGCCACAGGTTGTGGAGAGGTCAAACTGAAAGGTGGTGTTGAAATAACACCATTTGGGTTTGGTTGGTTTTGGTAGGATGAGAAAACTATTCCTCAGCCTTCTTGCCTGTCTTCTTGGGCAAGAGTACACTGTGGATGTTAGGCAGCACACCACCAGCTGCAATGGTCACGCCTCCCAGCAGCTTGCTCAGCTCCTCGTCGTTGCGAACTGCCAGCTGGATGTGGCGGGGCACAATGCGAGTCTTCTTGTTGTCACGAGCAGCATTGCCTGCTAGCTCAAGGACCTCAGCTGCAAGGTATTCAAGCACTGCTGCCTGCAAGACAAAATATTTGGTGTCAACAACACGCTACGTTGCATTGGTCAGCAAAATCAGCAGCATACACTTCTTAGGCACAGCAGACTGCCTGACAAACTGTACGCAACGGTTAGGCTATCTGTGACCGTGATAAAGTTGACATCTTAGAAGGCATCACGTGCTTACCAGGTAAACTGGAGCTCCAGCCCCAATACGTGTGGCAAATTTGCCCTTCTTGAGATAACGGGCAATCCTGCCAACTGGAAACTGCAGTCCTGCTTTGCTTGATCTGCTGACTTGCTTCTTGCCAGCAGTCTTGCCTTTACCGCGTCCCGACATCTTTCAGGTAGGCTGTGGGTGGCGGAGGAAGCAAGGCTGTAGGCAAGCGAAAATGTGAGAGAGTTGTGACTTGTCAAGGCAGCCGCGACAATATTTTGTAGTGCATCGTGTTTACAAAGCCTGCTCGGTCAAGTTGTGGTTGCTGCAGTGTTCGAATATTTGACTTGCAAAATAAGAATACTACACGGCCTGCTCGGTAAGAACTTTCAAACTGCTTCTGCTGACAGGGGCATCTCTGAATCGGCATCACTTATAACGCAGTGACTAGCATTGAGCCAATCACTCACTTTCCTGCCTGCTTTCCTTCAGCCTTTTGCCTTCAGCCGATTCTAACCTTCTAACACAAGAGCTATACAACATGTCTGGCAGAGGTAAAGGAGGCAAGGGTCTTGGCAAAGGAGGCGCAAAGCGTCACAGGAAGGTCCTTCGTGACAACATTCAAGGGATCACCAAGCCCGCCATCAGAAGGCTGGCTCGCCGTGGAGGTGTCAAGCGTATCTCTGGCCTCATTTATGAAGAAACTCGTGGTGTCCTCAAGGTTAGAAGTTCTAACCAGCTGAAGTTCTTGGGGGTCAGCCCACTGTTTGCCTACTGAATGTTGTAGTGATATCCTTGTACGACCTTACGAGGCTTCAGCTGAGTTGTGTGGCTTTGGTTCACACAGGTGTTCCTGGAGAACGTGATCAGGGACGCAGTCACTTACACAGAGCACGCTCGCCGCAAGACCGTCACTGCTTTCGATGTGGTGTACGCACTGAAGAGGCAGGGCCGTACCTTGTATGGTTTCGGCGGTTAAATTGCCTTCTGTGCACATCTTTTACCAAAAATGGTGTTATTTCAACACCACCTTCCACGGACCAGTACTTCACAATCTCTGAGGCCTTGAGATATGCAGGATATCAAGCACGTCCGCCCTAACATGTCTACTAATGTGGTTTGTCACATCCATTAATATGCTATAAAATGCTGTCCACTTTTGTACACTCTGTTTTGTAAGGGTGTAGAGAATACAACTGTCACAAAGCATTGGCTGCTCGTTGTTGCAACCCAATGTTGACAACATAAGTAAGTTCGTGTGTACCTTCATGCCCATATCTATGAAGGAAAAGACGTTAAGCGAGAGCAATCAAGGCATAGACGAGTGAGGCTCTAGATCTGTGTTTGGGGTATTTGGTATCAAAACTTAAGTGCTGTTGAGTGATGGTATGGGTTTGAGTGCTTTGGTCAGAATTGGTGCATGCAACAAGGAGCTCCTTGACCAGGGTGTGACACTTACCAATATCAACTGCTTTGCATGCGTTGTCCTTATCAGCATACTGTTCGTGAAGGAGATGCTGGTAGCAACTTTGCATGGTCATCGCCATGAGGTGACACTGATCAGCACACTACTTGCAATTGCCGGCATAATTTTGGCGCCCCTTCTTGCAGGAAAGTTTCAATTGAAGCTTGACTCTTGCAACCAATCACTTGGTTCAGCTCTGTTTTAACGTAGGCCTTTTAGTAGAATCTTGATGTATCAAAGCGGTGGACTTGCATGCAAGTGGACTTGTAACATGCCGAGGAAGCTGAAAAAGGCAAATGTTCTGTGCCATGCAGTTTGTAAACTGCAATTTCCAGGTCACTGCTGCATCACACTGTGAGAAAAATATAAGATGGCACTAATGCTCTGTGACAGAGTCGTTGTCTGCAGTGCAGATAAGCACCGGGCAGACATGTCTACATGAACCGACGTCAGGCTGATCCAGTAAACTTGTTCACTATTCACACGATGGTGGTGTTGAAATAACACCATTTGTTTATGAAGGTACGACTGTTCTCTTAAGCAGAGGTGAACTTCGTGACTGCCTTGGTACCTTCTGACACAGCATGCTTGGCCAGCTCACCAGGCAGAATAAGGCGGACTGCTGTCTGAATCTCCCTGGAGGTGACTGTGGGCTTCTTGTTATACCGTGCCAGAGATGCAGTCTCCACAGCAATCTTCTCGAAAATGTCAGCAATGAAAGAGTTCAATATGGACATGGCCTTGGAGGAGATACCAGTGTCTGGGTGGACTTGCTTCAAGACCTGCAAGGCAGGATCACAACTTGTAAGTTACCTGCCGCACAGACAAGCCAGATGCAGGAGTTGCGACACAAGCCGCGCAAGCACAGCGTACCTTGTAGATGTAGATCTTGTAGCTCTCAACAGCCTTCTTGGAACCCTTCTTCCGGCCACCAGTGGATTTCTTTGCGACTGCCTTTTTGGCGGGCTGAGCAGGTTTCTTGTCTCCGGACTTGGGTGCCATCTTTGCTGATGTTTTAAAGGAATGCAAGTAAGCAGACAGACGCGAAAGGAAGCTTGATAGTAGCGAAGTAACTTGTGAAGAACGAGCCCAACTTTTCAAGCTATTTGACAGCGACACGTTTGTAGGGCATGACATGGGCGGATCGGTCAAGTTTGTCCTGAAACGCCCTGTTGCAGAGGCCCTGTCACATCATTCAAAAAGCTCAGGATTGTGCCCGCACTGATCACAACCTGCACCAGCTTATCACTTTCCTGCATCTCGCCACCTGCTACCGCTACATCGTCGTCATGGCTCGCACCAAGCAGACTGCGCGTAAGTCCACAGGTGGCAAGGCGCCTCGCAAGCAACTGGCTACAAAGGCAGCACGCAAAAGTGCACCGGCTACTGGAGGCGTCAAGAAGGTACAATGATGTTGTTGCGGCTGAATCATTGTGATGTCGTGTAATGTTGCATATGGCCTCAACTTTAACCCTAGTCTGCTGGCAATGAGCGCGTGTCCTGTTTTCGTGCAGCCTCACAGATACAGGCCAGGGACAGTTGCTCTTCGTGAAATCAGAAAGTACCAGAAGTCCACTGAGCTCCTTATTCGCAAGCTGCCTTTCCAGAGGCTGGTTCGTGAGATCGCCCAGGACTTCAAAACTGATCTGAGGTTCCAGTCCTCAGCAGTCCTAGCCTTGCAAGAGGCTGCTGAGGCTTACCTTGTTGGCCTGTTCGAGGACACTAACCTGGCTGCTATCCATGCCAAGCGTGTCACCATCATGCCCAAGGACATCCAGCTGGCTCGTCGTATCCGTGGAGAGCGTGCTTAAGCCTCATAAGATAGCTTGCTCATACCCAAACCAAATGGTGTTATTTCAACACCACCTTCCCGGATACCTGTTGAGCAACATAGCCCACTCTTTGCACAAGCAATGTAATGCAAGTACTGTTGGAAGGTATCAGATTCTGGAATGCATGTCTGACTCAGCTGCCAACTCTGCCAGCTGTTTGTGGGCTTTTGCTTGCATGCAAGTTGCATGATGCAAGTGTTGTAGAATACTCTAGATCTAGTGGCGCGTTGAACGACAGCCAGATCTGTTAGTGCAGGCGCCAAAGATCTGCTTATGCTTTGCCATGTCCTTTTTGCCTTGCATGACAGTTCATATCTGTGCTGAGCAAAAGCACTTTCAGTAGGTGTCATGTACATCTGCGGCAGCTATAGCCAGCCTACTGCTAGGCTTTAGTGATGTAGCTGTAGACATTCCACGTAATGCACTTGTTGACAATGTGTTATCAGGCAATCCACAGTACCTCTGCGTGCTGCGTTCTTGGGTGTGACTATATAGTCACGAAAAAATGAGATTGTGTATCAACAGGTGATGTGTACAAAGGACGGGCGCTAGTAAGCACATAGTTTTTGGATGCAACCGCTGTTATTCGACTGCCGATCTAATGGCTGAATCAGTAATTATAATGCAACTTATCTTACAGTGCTCCCACTAGTCTTTGCATATATGCACTTGCAGCAGTTGGTCGTACTGATCAGTCATGTGAATTCATCATTTACCTAGCACTAGTCTTCAGCCTGTTTGCACGTATAATTGAAGCTGTGCAGCAACTTGCGGCAATGCGTAACACATAGTGGAGCAAACACAAACAATCAAGGGTCAACCCTCTGATAAGTGTGTTCTGACTGGACATGCAAATGATCACGAAGGTTGAAGTGGTGTTTCCTGCTGCCTTGTGAGTTGACTTTACCTCAGACCAAGTTGACACACTAATTATAAGTAATTACCCTCTGCAGTGTAATTGAAAAGAGTTACTGCAGCAAGCCTGTGTTGCTCTCAGATGCTGTACAGTGTGGTACATGTCACTAAAACTTTCAACTACAGCCCAAACTGGTGTGTCTAGCTGCAACCCAATATTGGCACATCACACTCAGGACCTGAGTGTGGCAAAGTCTCTATATATATAGTGTCGTCATGCTGCAACATAATCAAATGTACACTGAAATCCTGTATGAGACAAGATCCGCAGTAGTCCATACAGAGAGTATGCAAAAAAGCCAAAAGAATGCATTTTTTATCAGCGCATGTACATAGCAAATGCTGAGACAGCAATCACAAACCCAGCAAACCAAACGCCATCACGATACAGGGTTGACACAAACTCTCTGTAAGGTGCTGTACCCATCACCAACCCTAGCATGCGGGGTCCGCTGAACATGCTAGGTGCCACTTTTTGAAGCATTGTGCTTGATGCCATGTGCAGTATGAGAAGCATCTTGTGGCCAGACAGCCACAGCTTGTGCGCTCTGTCTTGATCCTGAAGCATGACAAGTGAAGCTTGTCAGAGACATATTGCCACACACACACCGTCATTACATTCAAAGTACATTCAAAGCACGCCTGCTGAATGCTCAGCAAGCTGGCCCGTGCTGTCCTCTATATAGTAGACACATAAGCATACAGCTTCATCTAGCAGGCAGAAACAAACAAAGTAAGGAAGGCAAGCTAGGCAAGCAGGCAAGGATATGGGCAAGCAGAAAGGCAAAATGTAAGCAGAAAGGCAAAACGTAAGGAGAAAGGCAAAAATGCAGGCAGAACAAAAAGCAGGAAGGGCAAGTATGGAGGGCAAGGAAAATAGGAAAGGCAAGCTAGGCAAGCAGGCAAGAACACAAGCAGGCAAGAAAACCAGCAAGCGGAAAGGCAAGCAGAAAGGCAAGCAGGAAAGGCAACAGGTAAGGTAAAGGCAAGCATGCAAGGCAAGCTAGGCAAGCAGGCAAGGACAGAAGCAAGCAGAAAGGCAAACCGGAAGGCAAGCAGAAAGGGCAAGCAGGAAGGGCAACAAGTAAGCAAACGGCAAGCATGCAAGGCAAGCTAGAAAGACAAGCACATCGTACCTGAACAGACAGCCCAATATCAGAAGATGCCACCACCTCATTGACCGTCATGATGGCTTGCACATCTGGTAGTCGTCGTGCATTGTATGCCGGCAACGCAGTATCTACATGGCCATGGTGTTGCTGAAGGCAGTCAACAAAGACTGCTATATCCTCCAAGCCTGCATTTAGGCCCTGGCCTAGCACAGGAGACATGGTATGGGCTGCGTCACCCAAAAGTACAGTCTGCAAGGAACCACATAAGTGTGATGAGGGCCGGTTCTAGCGACCCAAGTGTTTGTGGTATGTGTGCATGTGGGAGTGCATTGAGGGTTTCTTTTTATGCACAGAACATGACATGTGTAGCAGCATGTCCCACAGGGCGCAAGCTGCCAGTCTGGTGCTATCAGACTTTGACTCAGCAGCTCGTTCTGAGCATGTTGCATGGCTTGCAGGCATCTGCATAGGATGCAATGGCCATGGCTGTGTGAGTGAGTGAGTGGATGGGTGGGTGGGAGTGAGTGAGTGAGTGGGTGAGTGAGCGAGCGAGCGAGCGAGCGAGTACACCTGTGCTTTCAAGCCAGGATGTCTGATGAGTCACAACTGGCTCCAGACCCCAGACTGTAAGCTGTTAAATGAATGACTGAGTGAAAGAGTGAGTGAGTGATTGACTGGGTGAGGGAGGGAGAAGAGCAGGTACCCTGGGGCCATGCAGCTGGGATAGGTGGGTCCAGCTAGGCATGGGGTAGAAGTCTGGCTTGGACTGTGCAAGCTCTATCACAGCTTTGCGCGCATAGTCTGGCAATGATGGGCCGCCAGTTTGCAACACGGCAACGATCCTGTCTGTTTTGCCCTTCCTGTATGCAACACACACAGGAGTTGGTCACTATAGCCTTGCCTAAATGGCTCCTGCCATGTACCAGGCGATGCTAGGTGGGTAGGTCATGATGCTCCTGCACAGCTTCTGGAACATGAACCAACTCTGCTCAAATGCTTCAAACATGTGCAAAGCTATGCAGTCACAGAAAGGACGATGAGGCAGTGCTGTGAAGAGAAGCTTGATGTGTCTGCAAGCTTCCCTTGGTATGTGTTATCTCATGTATGACTAGCAGTCAACATGCTCTGGGCTGCCGCCTTAGGAGGCTCCCGTCATGATTGCTGTCTGCTGTCTGCTGTCTACTGTCTGCTGTCTGCTGTCTACTGTCTACTATCTACTCGGAGTCAACATACCTGATGGTATCAGCGAGCTCTTGTGGAAGTGAGAGGCCCACACGGCAGTCCTCACTGCTCCTTGCATCCCACAACACAATGCCAGATGCATCCTGCACACAAGCATTTGTACAATAAGAATAATAACAACAGTACCGTACTGCCTCAAATGTTGGTCGTTCAATTATTTAACTCATGTCTGCACGACCCCGATTACAAAACATATAAAGATTTATGATCGTCCACGATTCCCATTTGAATAAGACAAATAATGCAACAAAAAGCGCGAAAAGCAATCTCTGCGATCTGTTGATTTGCATCGTATCAACACAGTCATTATGCTTTGTTGAGTGAGATGCAATGCAAGCTGAGTGAACATTCCTTTTAATTAAGCACATGCCTCTGTTAATATGTATTGTTGTACAGCAAATATGCAATTTTCTGCAACCGCAATCATCAGCCGACTCGAATCAAAATCATTAAAAGTATTTGGTACAGGTGCCGGCCCACATTAAGAAAAATCGATTAAAGTTTGAATCATAAAATTGCGCAAAAGGTCGTTTGCAATATTTCGAGGGGTCACGACCATAATTAGAGGCCGACTAACATTCGAGGCAGTACGGTAATAAAAATAAAAATAATGATAATAACAATACCCCCCTTCCCCCACATCCAACACATTGAGCTTATTCATGACAACCTCACTTGCTACGGTTTTCCCAGACACCGCATAGAAAAGAAAAAGAAAGGAAAGACTACACCTGTTCAGCGTCAGTTTAATGATAAGTCAAGAATTATACCAGGCTGCTCAGGCAACACAGGCCTACCTTTATGGGATGAGCCTGGAATACAGCATGTGGTGGGATCTGTGCTGGGTCAGAAGGGGTCACTTGTGTCATTGAGTACATCTGCTTGTGTCTGTAGCGGCGTATGTAGCCAGCAGGCATGATCTTCTGCAAGGCTGATCTCACAACACTGCCTGACCCATCAGCTCCTACTAACAGATCGTATGCCACCTGCAGCAGTGTGTGCATGCATGCATGCATGTATGTGTATACTATGATGTACAGCTAAGAGCTGCTTCCCCAAGATTGTGAATGACACATGGTAGCTGCGTCAGCCTGATTGACTTCAGAGCAAACTTGAAAGATGTCTAGAGTGTGAGCTCAGACAGCAAGGGATGATGAGAATGGAAAAAAAACAAAAACAAAAAGTGTACGCTTTTCAGCGATCATAATGGGAGCCTCCTAAGGCGGCAGCCCGGAGCGCGTACAAATGGATGCTGAAGTTTACAACTTGTTGGTCATACATACCCCATACCACATGTTGTTTGTATACACCACAAACACTGGCAGAACAGTACTGGTAAACAGAGCATTGCAGATGAGACAGGAGATTGGCCAGTGAATAATTTTTGCATTGGGCAGTTGGGCTGTGTTAACTAATGTTAGCAGCAATGCTGACTTCAGAATTGCTGCCTGAATTGAGTAAAAGTGCTTGATTTTGCTAGATCAAAAAATAGCAGCATACACTTTACCATCCTGAGTTGAAGTGATTTCAATGCACACCTCTGTTGTGTTTGAGCCATCCACGGATATGTGAACCAGCTGCCTTTTGAAGTCCACACTTGTGACTGCAGTGCTGTAATGGAACTTGATGGCCTGTGGGAAAAGGCGCTGCGCCTCTTGAACAGTGCGCAGGGCAATTTCATCGCGGAAAGCCCTCAGACACGGAGGATCCCCCTTTGTCATTGGCACGCTAGCAGAGAGTGCTTTGCTACCATCTGCCTTGAACAGTGCTGCTTCTGCATCATGAGCAACAAACAGGGGTAAACATTCAAGACCCCTGTTGCTTGATGTAACTTTTTGAACGGTTTCTGCTAAGATTGCAGTGTTAGCCCAGCTTACTGAATACAAACTAGCAAGATTCCAAAGCTTTCCGTATCAAGAGGATGGTATGGCTGGTCATGCAGGGCGGGTTGACATTTGATTACCAAGATGTGTCCCTTGTGTAGCAAGGATAGGGTCCATGTTCACATTGGCAAGCTTGAGGACGCCCAGCTCTCTTGAGGACAATGTCAGCCGATAAGCCCTGTTGTCTTGCTGTGATGGCCGCACAGAAGGAAGGCTTGCCTGGTCATACACCTGGATGGCGATTGCAAACTTTGTGATCTCCTACATGCAGCCTGCTACATTGGACAAGCGTGTTTCTAACGTCATGTAAGGCACGGGTTCAGTGGAGTTTTTCGAAGTGCCAGCTATAGCTATGCAGAACTCTGCAACAGCGCTTGCAGAGGTGCAATACCTGGACGCTCCAGCCTTGTTCGGCCAACAAAGTGGCTGTCACGGCACCGACGGGTCCACCACCCGAAACAACAGCCGTCCTACCATGGCCAGATCTAGACACGGCGGCATCGGACTCTGCCATGCTGGCAGGGAAAGCAAGGGCAGACAACAACGCCTGCAGATACGAAGAAATTGAACGCAAAGCGCCTGCTTCTTGCAGTTGCATGCTTGACTAAGACATTACATGAGACAGTTAGGTCACGTTAGGTGAAGCTGCGAAAAAAAGGAAATTACTCATGCTACCTGTCATGCGCTACGCATTCTGTTTCGCTCTTTCTCAGGACGTGCAAGCAGGCCGAACTTTAGTTCTAGGTAAATGTTGAACACGACTGATCAGTCCCACGAAAGACTCCTGAACATGCATGTTCATATGATCGTCCTTGGACGCAAATATCTGAACCTTCTTGATCATATGCGTGTCCAGTCAGAACACACTTATCAGAGGTTTGACCCTGGATTGTTTATGTGTGCTCCACTCTGTGTTACACATGTGTGCTAGCACAGGATCAGCCCGCATTGACAGAGCAAGCTTGTGTAAAAAAGACTGATTTTGCATGCCGTACTGCGAAATTGAGGACGTCACAGCAAGCTTGTTGGCCATCAAGGGTCCATAGAGTGTTCATTTGATGTTGAAAAGGCTACACACACCTGAGCATGTGAAGCAACATGCAGAGTGTATTGTAACACCAAAAAGCACTGCTGTGATGAGCTGCATGTTAGGCTAAGTGGGCAGACCAGCAATCAGAACTCAAATTATACTAAAACATTGAACTTGAAGGCAGCAGTTCACGACTACCAACTTGTCCTTGCAGCATCTGATATGTCTATAGCTGACAGCACAGCGATGTGTCTATTGCTTGCCTCTCGCTGCAAAACGCACGGCTGTACTTTTGGCCACTGTCACACTGTTGGATCTTTCAGATGATCCAGGTTGATTCAGGCATTTTGTCCAGGCTCTGCAAACCAGCACATCTAGATCTGAAGATCTTCCAGGACGCATTTCTAGACTCGACAAGTTTGTGAAAGGCTCTGGTCTTAGGGTTAAGGAAACCCTAGACCCACAACCCTAAATCTGTTTGCACACCCTTCACTGCACGTATTTGTCAGCCTGCTCTGCCAGTAGCTTGGCTGTGAATTTAGCGTCATGAAACAGCTCAGCAACTTGCTCAACATCCCCAGTCGAGATCTCATCCCTGCCACTTGTCTTCGCCATCATTGCTGCGGGTGTCAACAGCTGCACAGCATGCCTTAGTGAGGTTCTCTCGCCAATTTGACCTAAATAGGCTAGGGCTTCAGTGCTATCCATCACCAGACCCTCAACCTGCGGTACCAGGCAAGCTTCAGCCATCGGAGAAGAAGAAGAACAAAACTGCGCCTTTTGGAGGTCAGAGAAGAAAAGGAAAAATCTACGCCTTGCAGCAATCAGAGAAAAAGAAAGACAAGTCTGCGCCTTTTGGTGATCTTCAGAAAAGCAAGCCTTCTGAGGCAGGAGCCTGGAGCTAGGACCGCAGGCCATAGCCAAAGGGGGAAGGAAAAGCATACATCTGTCAAGGCCTGAGACTGGGGATGCCAGGCTTGAGTCTGGGGATGCCAGGCAATCTGCAGTGAAGCTCTCATGCAACAGGTTGTGCTCACATATGCGTGGGCTGTCTCTCACATCCCCAAGAGCTAGCACGCTGTGTTGACTGATCTGTATGCAACACGTTTGCTGTGATGCAGCTCATGCAAAGATGACAATATCCAACAGGACCTGCAGCAGGTGGAAACAAAACTGGCGCAAAAACAATGATGACTCACAAACAAGCAGGAAAAACCAGTGAATAAAGACAAAGACCAAAATAAGCGTAGATGATCAAGGTGCATAAAATCAGTGACAACCGCCCTTGATACCAGACCTAATATCTGACAAATAAGAAGGGCGCAAGACAATGCATCAACAGCAAGCCAAGCAAATAACAAATATCATGAGACTGCACACGCTGAGCTCTATTTTGGTGTCTTCCACAGCATATCACAAATCAGTTTGGACGCCTTCCCTTCACCAAAAGAGGAATTTTATATATTCACGTATTTTACAAAAAATATAAATTACAATTTTTATATTTTTACAATTATATTTATAAAAACATGAAAGGAAACTGGTGGGGACTGACCTTTGCTCTGGTGTTGAGGATGGCAATGATCTCCTCCAACACGTACTGCAGGGTTCTGATGATGACTAACCTATCCAGTAGGTCCACTGGGATGCCATGGGGCGACATCATGTCTGTCCCTCGTATCTGCGTACCACACTCATACCAGTGTTCATACGGAAATGAAAATCGTGTCTGTCCCTCGCGTCTGTGAATCACACTTATACCATGTAAAACACAGAAGTCATCAAATTGTGTCTGTCTCTTGTGTCTGCGCATCAAACTCATGCCATGTGTGAAACAATCATGATCAAATTGTGTCTGTCCTTGTATCTGCAAGTCATGCTCTTAATAGATATGAAACTGAGAGGATGAATACATGTCTGTCCACATGTCTGTCCCTCACTTTTGCATATCAGACTCACAATATACAACAAACACAAACATTACAGTCCAGGTTTGGAAAATGCATTACATACCCCAAACCTGACTGCATATGGTGCATGATGATGTGCAGAGTTGAAAAGCTGCCTCTCTGGAATCAGCACTGGCAAGGAAGGCTTCTTTAAAAATGGCTTCCAGAAATGGGATGCTTAAAAATATGATGTCAGAACATGCATGTGTGGAGCCATTCCAGCCATGTGTTAGGCTTCTGCTCAGTGATGTCTGCAGCTGCTCACATCCTTGCATGTTGTCTGTCATTACACCAAGTCAAAGACTGTTGTGCTTGCTGAACAAGCAAGCGTAACCATCTGGACTGGGAGTTATGCCAAGCAGCACATAAGGCAGTTGCAACACTACAGACAGCACTTGGCAGAAGGGTCACACAAGTCAAGACAGGATCTCTAATGACAAACTGTCAGTTCTATTGTTGCTATTGTTGTTGATGTGCATGTTGTCATTGCTTGTTGTTTTGGCTCTTATACATATTAGTATAACAGTTATATGCTATAACTGTTGTTATAGCTGTGTTACTTTTAATATCGCTATTGTGTTGTCACTACTATTCTCTTTGTTGCCTTTTCCTTTAAGCTCAAGACAGACCTGCTTGGAAGCACTGCGTCTCGTCTGTACATGCTCAGGCAGGGCCCCGTAACCCTTCAGAAGAGCGGGTAGCAATCCTGCTGCATGGTGCTCAGCTGTTTGTAGCTTTTCTCACCAAGCAACAACATCGCCGAACGCTCTTTTGCAGGGCTGCAGGGCCTGTCTTGATACATGCAGACATTTGTAAGACCAGTCATGCATGCCGTACAAATGTATGTGCATGATCTACAGATAATTGTGCATGACGTACAGGTGCGTGTGTGGGCAGGGCCATGTGACCATTCAAAAGAGCAGACAGCGAGGATGACATTAAGTGCTCAGCTATTTGTAGCTTTTACCACTCAACGCCGTCATCACTGCATGCTCTTGTTAGGGGCTGCAGGGCCTGTCTTCATATATACAGACATCTGCAACATGAGTCATGCATGCCGTGCAGATGTATGTGCGTGATCTACAGACAAATGTGCATGCCATACAGATACTGGGCAGGGCCCTGTGATCGTTCAAGAGAGCAAACAGCAAGATGACTTTAAGTGCTTAGCTACTTGTAGTCTTTACCACTAAAAACCATGTGTGGATGACAGCCATATGTATATGTATGTACAAACAGCAGAGGTCCCCTAGCAGATGCCTCTGTTGGTTAAGTGTTTAGATTTAGGGGTTAGCTCCATTGGCAGATGCCTCTGTTGATTACCAAATTTAAGTTGAAAGGTTAAGCTCACCTGGCAGATGCCTCTGTTGGTAGCAAAGATGACAATGGGTGCCAGGCTGGACTCCAGGGCCCTGTTGAGGTAGGTGAAGCACTCAATGTCCAGCATGTGCACCTCATCAATGAACAGCACTCCAGGCACCAGCTCTGCCACGCCCTGGTCAATATACCTGTTCACCACCTGCACCAGCAGACAGTCTTTTTGTTCCTTGTTTTTTCCTAAAATAAGCTTGTCAGACAGGTTTGAATGCCGTCATCAATGTATCTGCTGACCGCCTGCAGCAGCAGACACTGTTTGGTCAACATCTGGCAAAGATTTCCCTGAAAAGAGCTTGTCATACAGGATTCCAGCAGCTCTGCCACGCCTTGATCAATGTCATTGTTCACCACCTGCAGCAGCAGCCAGTCTTTATTTGTCTATGAAAGTCAGTGTCCTTTTTTCTGGGGTTAGTCAAACATCTGGCAAATTCTCATAAGGTTTGTATGCTTTGTGTTGACCACTTGCAGCCGCAGACAGTGTTTGCTTATCCTTTTTGTTCCTTGTTTCCCCCCTAAGAATAAGATTTTCAGACAGGATTTCAGAAGTTTTGTATGCTGTGCTTAATGTATCTGTTGACCACCTGCAGCAGCCAACAGTCTTTGTTTATTCCTTTTCCCCCCTTTTTGTTTGTCAACAAAATCTGGAAAAGCACGTCAGACACAGTTTCAGAGGGTTTGTATGCCCTGATCCATTCATCTGATTGATCACCTGCAGCAGCAAACATATCATCAGCTTCCCCAGCAATTTGTCCAGTTGTTGGAAAGAGAGCTTGGAAAACCTCCGATGTACACAAATGTTTTTTCCATACTTCCTTATCAACAATTAGGCAAATTTCCGGAGAAAGCTTGTGTGACCAAGTAGCTTTGCAATGCTGTTGTCTACCTAAAGCACCAAACATGTTGTGCGTATCCATTGCTTCCCCTGTTTGTGGAAGAATGTTCCAAACCAGGAACCAGAACAATGCTTGCTCTGTCATTAGCTCACATTGTCTTGATCATTGGTTTGGAAACATGCCCCACACAGAAACGGTTTGGATGCGTTGGGCATGTGTTTGAGAATGCTTATCCTGAAACGCCTACTCAGGGCATCCAAAGTGTTTCTACAACAAGCTTGAACAAGTCATGAGAGGCGGCATAGTCTGACATAGAGTCCACAAAACCACTCAAGATTTTTCACAGCATGTCAGCCTTTTCATCTCTTGTCTCGCCAGCTGATAAGACCCACATGATCTTGCTGTGAAAAAAAAGAAACAGACAAGAATAGACTACACCTCATGGCGTCAGTTTCATGGCCTTGCTGTGACAAGTAGAATACAATGCCAGGCCTGGGCTTAATGACTGATGAATGACGCATGACTTATGTGCCCAGGGCCATGCCTTTCATGCATGGCCCTGGGCACATGAGTCATGGGCCTACCAGCACCAGATATAGGCACAACCAGCATGAGTCATGCTGAGTCACATATTTTGCAGCAATGATGAGGAGCTTGAAGGGAGTCAGCTTTGTGCTTCTGACAAAGTCTGCTTTTCCTCCCCAAACAAAAAAAGTGCAAAAAAAAGAGACCTCAGAGTCAGTCAAGCGTCTGATTAGTCCACAGGTACTGTCAAGAAAAAGACAACCTAAGACAGCGCCATCAGGCAATTCCAATATACAGCAGCTTGAGATGCCTTGTCAATACATTGCTGGGCTGTTCAACAGCAGTCAGAGGTTGATGTCACAGAGTTACAAGCCAGCTCGTCACCTCTACTAGGCTTGTAACAGCAGTCAAGCCTAGTAAAGTTGACAAGCTGGCTTGCAAGTCTGTGACATCAACCCCTGCCTGCTGTTGAACAGCCCAACAGTCATGCATGTGAGGCCACAGACTAGCAAACCAGCCGGCTAGTGTGCTTCTTGGCCTTCACTGACTCATCAGGACATACAGACAGAAGTCTGCTGACCTGGACAAGCAGCTGCACAGCTAAAGCTGCAAGTGGTGGATTTGGCAACAGCATGCTTGCCCCTCTGGTATTGCCAGATCCACCACCTGCAGCATCTGCTGCTGCTGCTGCTGTGCCATGAAGGCTGCCACAGCTGTGTTGCCAAGGGGGG
>JAABUP010002359.1_pt1 | contig 36658 bp, 41 predicted proteins | sample 5559201 | NCBI WGS metagenome assembly JAABUP01 (sample SAMN10711887, study PRJNA513373) | rock metagenome | isolation source: Antarctica rocks | place: Antarctica
TCCTCTCCATCTCCTACCTGTCCGAGCTTGAGCGCACCGACGCGCTGCCCTCCCTGGAAACGCTGGCGCGCCTGGCGCGCGCCTACGACCTCTCGCCCCAGGATCTGCTCGCGCCGGTCGATCTGCCTGCGGGCGACCCCGCGCGTGGAGACGCCGGGGATGGGGACGCGCTCGCCCAGTATCCGCCCGGCCTGCGCGCGCTCATTGAGCGGGGAACAGTGACGCCGGAGTGGGCGGGGGCGCTCGCCCGCATTGAGTTCCGCGGCCAGCGGCCCCGCTCCGAGGACGAGTGGCAGGCCATCTACGGGCTGCTCAAGGCTTTCCTCGACCCCGCGACGGCTGGCGAGACGCGCACGGCCTCCACCGTGAACCTCATGGGCGACGGAGATCTGGCGGACGACGCGGGCGACGCGGCTGACACCAGGGACGTGACAGGAGAGGGATGATGGACGCGCTGGACGAGTGGCTCACGCCCCGCATGCTCGACGAGAAGATCCGCGCGCTTGTCACCGACGCGCGGCGCCGGTATGACATCCCTGACGGCTGCGCGGGCGCCGTCGCCTGCGCGCGCCTGGGCCTGCGCCTGTGTCGCGCCCCACTGCCCCCCGGCGCCGATGGCCTGCTCAGCGGGGATCGCGTGATCGTCGGCGACACGCTCCCCCCGGCGCGCGTCGAGTTCACCATTTTCCACGAAATCATGCACCACCTCCTCGACGAGGATGGCGCGCTCATCGAGTACTACACCGCGCGCCTGCGTCACGACGACTGGACCTACCGTGCCGCGATCGAGCGGTGCTGCCAGCAGGGGGCAGCTGAGTTCTTGCTGCCGCGCGCGCGCGTCCAGGCGACCATCGCCGCCGAGGGCGTCGCGCCCCATCTCATGGGCCTCCTTGCCGACCACGCGGGGGTGTCCCTCGCCGCCGCGGCCATCCAGGTGGCGCACTGCGCGCCCGTGGAATGTTATGTCGTCCTCTGCGGTCCGGGGCCAGCGGGGCTCATCGTCGAGTATGCCCCCACGAACGGACGCTACCCGCTCGCGCGCTCCAGCCCGATCCCCGCTGACCACCCCCTCGCGCGCTCCTGGCTCTCACGCGGGCCGGCGAGCGGCTGGTCGTACGTGCCGTTCCCCTCGGGCAAGCGTGTTTCATGCCACTGCGAGGCCACCTACCGCGCGGGGCGCGTCATTGGCGTGTTGGCCCGCGAGCGGCCGGTCTCCCGCGCGCAGCTGGCCCTCCCGTTCTAAGAGGCACGAGGCTGAGAAGCCGGATGAGGTCAACGCTCACGTCCGGTTCCGAAGACAACACGTCATGCGCGCGATGATGCACAACCTATTGAGATAATAGGACACATGTACTATAATGGCCCCATCACCGCTCTATTTCTAGCGAGAAAGGAGGCGCTGCCATGGCCCTCGTCCCGTGCTGGCAGTGCGGTCAGCCCTTCTACGCGTCGTGCCACGACGCATCCTGTATCGACGCCCTGTGCCCATACTGCACATACGCCGAGCCCGCTGAGCCCGCGACAAACGCGCCTCCCACGGCAACGGACCCACCGGTCCAAAGGGCGACAGAGGCCACCGCCGCGCCCCTTTCACCAGCTGTGTCGAGGGATAGCGTGCGCGCGCATCACCCCGCATCGCACCCCGCATCGCCGTCACAGAGGGGGCGACGATGACCGTTGCGCTGGCGAACGAGCGCGCGGTGCGCCTGGGCGTGGAGTATCCGGATGTGACGCGGTTCCTCACCGCGTACTGGCCGACGAACGAGACCGATGATGCGGCGGCGTTACATGCGATTCTATGCACCGCACGCGCCGTCGATGTGTCGTGGTGGAGGCGTGCGCTTCTCTTGTTCCTCCTCTCGTCCGCGGACGACGTGGATAAGACGGCGTTCGTCCGTGCGTCGGCATGCCGCCGTTTTCAGACGGAGCGACCTGAGGAGGTCATGGCGTGGCTCGGGACGATTGCCCTGGCGTTGGTGGATATCGAGAACTACCTTGCACGGTAGTCCTCTCGGTTAGGAGTGGCGCGCCACAACAGCGCGCCGAAGGAGAGTATTGTATGATTCGTCAGCCGTCACTGCCCGTGCATCGCCGTCCCATGGCCATCAAGGTTTCGGCGGCGGGTGTTGGTCCGCCGCACCCCGCCCTCCGACTCCGCTGGTCGTGGCTGTTCCTCGCTATCCTCACGCTGCTCGTCACATCAGCTGTAGCAGGCGTGTTCGTCCTTGTGCGGTAGGATCATCGCAGGCGATAAGCGAGCATGGCGCGCTACCTCTCAGGCATACTGACGCGCTGTACGACCCTATAACTCGTGGCAGTGTACGCTTCCCACAACAGAACCCCACTGTCCTCGCCTATGCATCGCATGCCCACCCATCTAACACCTGTTGCAACGCCATAGTCATGCGCAGGTAGCCCTCGCGCTAGCCTAATCGTTTCACATATGCCGCCATCTTGTCATAGGCGGCAGCTAGGTCACGACGCACGGCCACTAACACAGCCTGTCCCGTTGGTGTCCCTGCATCGACCATCGCGGCCAGGGCGCCAACCGCCTCGACCTGATCGAGGATAGCGGCCACCGCTGTCTCCGAGTCGCCCTCCGTGATGTCGATGGGGGTAGCTTGTGGTCCTGGCACGCCACTCCCGTCAACGATGTCGGTAACGGGATGTGGGGGTATCGAATTCGATACCCCCTGACCGTCATGACTGACGCATGGAGATTCACCAACCAGTACAGTGACCGCAGCTGGGAGTATCGAATTCGATACCCCCTCTATCGCGCCACCGCCACTTAGGGAGGAAACAACTTTCGGAGGTTCTCCAAGGTGCTCCGGCATTGTAGGCGCCGTGGGAGTCAGTCGCGTCGCCGCTTGATAACGACGCTTGACTTCCTCGGCGGTCAAGTTCCGGCCGGCTTCCACCTCGGCGATCGCGGCGGTGCGGGTATCCTCCGGCATGCGCTTGATGATTGTTGCCGTTGACGGCTTAAGCTTGTCCGCGCGGACCAGGTCCGCCAATTCAGTATCCTGAGCGATGCTGAGTAGCTCGGACACGTCCCCCTGGCTGCGGCCCGTGCGCTTGGCGATGTGGTTGCCGGACCATCCATACTCCTTGTGCAGTCGCAAAAGAGCGTCCATCGTTTCCGCCCGGGACAGATCGGCACGAGCCAGGTTCTCGAGCAGGGCATCCGCGAACGCGTCATTGTCGCTGAGGTCCTTGACAATGCAGGGAAGTTGCGCCGCGCGCGCCCGAACCGCCTCGTCAGGGTCGCCGTGGACAAGGCGCGCCGCCAGCAGCCGTCGCGAGCCGGCGATCACGACGTAGTGACCGGGCCATGCGCCGTCACGCCGCACGACGAGGGGTTGGAGCAAACCTCGCTCAGAGATCGAGGCCGCCAGGTTCTCCATGGCCGTTTCATCCATCACCTGGCGCGGATTGTCGGGGTTCGGCTCGATCCTCTCGATGGGAACCATCACGGCGCCCGGAACGCGTTTGAAGGCGTCTTCGGCTGTCTGTGCCAGTTCCTCCGCCGAGAAATCGCGTGACTGGACGATGGCCAGGCTGTCGTCCAGCAGCTTATCGTAGCGGTCCTTATAGCGCGACGGGCGTGATGCCGGCATGGTCCCACAACTCCTTCGCTGGCTCATCGTAGTACGAAGCGCGCAGATCGACGTCCCTGACTTGGGAGCGCCGCGGCACGGCGGGGAGGACGGACAGCGGCGGCTGGTGTTCCCGCGCCACCCGCTCGATGACGGGCAGCAGGGCCTTGTGCATCGAACTGCGCGCCTCGACCAGGGTCGGCAGCGCGGCCACGAGGCGCATCGTCGGGTTAGTCATGATGCGGTAGCGGTCGATGTTGCGCAGGTAGACGGCGAAGTTGTTGACCCCCTGCTCCTCCGGGAGCACAGGGATCACCACGAGGTTGGCCTCCTGCAGAGAGTCGATGGCGGAGAGGCCGGGTGGCGTGTCGATGATGACCAACTCGAAGCTGGACTCGGCCGGCGGGAGGTCGATCCCTTTCAGCAGCACAACGCCCGGAGGCAAAATCTCGGGGCGCATGCGCGCTAGCGCCGTCAGGTTTTGGCTCTCGTCACGATCGACCAACCCGACGACCGGACGCTCCACGGTCCCGCCGAACAACTCGGCCGCGCGCGCCGCGAGGTAGATCGCGGACGTCGTCTTGCCCACGCCGCCTTTTTGTGCGCCCACGGCCAAGATCTTTGCGCGCGTCTTGCTCACCCCACGCTCCCTTCGTCCCGGCCTTGTTGCACGACCCGCTTCTGCCGCTCAATGAAAGCGTCCAGGTCGCGCGCATCGACCCGCCACGCCTGCCCAACTTTGAAGGCGGACAACTCGCCGCGGCCAATAAGTCCCATGGCCGTGCGCCGCGTGATGCGCAGGATGTCGCACACTTCCTGTAGCGTGAGCGTTTTGCGCTCTGCCGTCGATTGGGTCACCCATACCCCCGGTCTTCTGTTGCCCTCAACACGGTTATACGATAGCATATCACTAAATACCTATGCAAACCTGTACATTTCCGTGCTATCGTTGTCGTGTGGAACGGTCATTTTCCCCGACGGCAGCCGGTGTGCGTGCGGAACGGCACCCACACAGGGCGTGCGGCGCGCGGGAGAAGGAGGGGCGTCGCGCCGCCTGCCTCGGGGTGGCGGCGCTGCGGACGAGAGAGACAAACAGGTGGATAGTGCGGTGGAGGTTGCTATCGACGCGCGGGATGTGGAACGACTGGTTGCCGAAGGCGAGGGGCCGCTGCTGGAGTTTAAGCCAGCCGATGCGCGGCCCGCTGAGTTGGCGACGACGCTGGCCGCGCTCGCCAACGCCGAAGGCGGGACCCTCATTGTCGGCGTCCGGGAGCGGGGCGGCTGGCCCATCGTCGAGGGCGTGCCCAATCCGAAGCTGACACTCGACCATCTCTACACGGCCGCCGCGCTGTGCAGCCCACGCTTCGACCTGCTCCCGCCCGAGCGCGTTGAGGTGGCCGGCCGACTCGTTCTCGTCGCGGTCGTGCCAGAGGGGCTGCGCGACGCCTACAGTGTCGAGGGCCGGTTCGTGGCCCGCGGCGGCTCGTTCCGGCGCGCGCTCGACGCCGACGAAATCCGCTCCCTGCTCAACAGCCGTGGCCGCTTCGCGTACGACGCATCGATCGTACCCGGAGCGGCGCGCACGCACCTGGACGAGGAGCGTGTGCGCGCCTTCGCCGCGCGCTTCCCGTCCGGGGCCGCCATGGACACTGACGATCTCCTGGAGGCCCGGCAACTCCTGGCGCGATCACCCGCCGACCCTGCGGCGGCACGCGTCCCGACCGCGGCGGGCCTGCTCCTCCTCGGCCGGCACCCGCAGCAGTTCCTCCCCCAGGCGCGCGTTGCCGTGGTACGGTACGCCGGCCCGACGATGGGGGAGCGATTCCTGGCCCGCGAGCTGGAGGGGCCGATCCCGGCCCAGCTCGACGCGGCCGAGGCGTGGCTGGCGGCGACGATGCTGCGCGCGGTGGAGTTGAAAGATTTCGGGCGCACTGATGTCGATGAATACCCCTTGGCCGCCTTGAGAGAGATAGTGCTTAACGCACTCGTCCATAGGGATTACCTGGCCTCCGGTGATCGGGTGAGAATCTACCTCTTCAGCGACCGTTGCGAGATCGTCTCGCCGGGGAGGTTGGGCGGGCCGATGCACATGGATAACCTGCTAACCGAGAGGTGGAGCAGGAACACGGTGCTGGTGCGAGGCCTCGCCGCGCTCGGCGTCATGGAGGAGTTGGGCTTCGGCCTCAACCGGGTGGCGCAACAATTCAAGGAGGAAGGTCTTCCTCCGCCAGAGTTCCAACAGACCGAGGGCACGTTCGCCGTCACGCTCCGCGGCCGCGGAGCCCAGATGCTTGCGGAGGCAGCGCCCCAGCGCGGGGCTGGGGAGCCTATGCTGAGGGGCCGCGCGAAGCGGGCCGACCGTCAAGCCCGGGCGCTGGATCACCTGCGGACCAGAGGACCGCTCACCGCGCGAGACTATGCGGCGGGGCAGGGGGTGTCCGAGGACACGGCGCTGCGCGACCTGCGCGATCTGGTCGAACGGGGCCTCGTCGAGGCGCGGGGCAAAACCAATAACCGGCACTATGTGCTGCGCCTCGACGGGCGATAGGCAACTCTCCGCAAAACTCCCCGCAAACTCCCCGCAGTGCGGAGAGTTTTGCGGGTCGGCGTCGTCCGTGACGAGGTTGGGATGGGATAGACCTGTCGAAGATTCTATTACCCCATCGCCGGCGTCTCGGGGCGGGGATGGGCGGCGATCCATGGGCCAGACCACTCCTCGTCGAATTCGATCATGCGCACCAGCATCTCGCGCTTCTGGCTGAACACATAGTCGATGGGGGACATCTGCTTACGGATGCGCCCAGCCGCCCGCGCCAGGTCTACATGGTCCAACTCGCCCGCCTCCCACCGCCTGACGGCTGCGGTGAGCGGGTCGAGCACCTCGTGCCAGCGATAGTCGTCGTACGCGTCGATGAGTGCCTGCTCCCACGCCCATTCCGGCGTGTCCCGCCACCGCTTCTGGCTCATCTTCGTCATGCCTCGCTTACGTCAAAGCCTCCAGCGCCTTCGGATTGTGGATACCCTTCTCCTGATCGAGGAACTGAAAGAACTTCCTGAGCGCGACACGGGTCTCGTCGGGGTCCATGCGGTCGAGCACCTTACCCCGATACCAGCGCCGGAAGTGGCTGTTGACCATGCCCCGCGTCACGTCTTCCAACCGCTCCACGTCCGTATAGTCGCACAGAAAGATACTGAACAACTCGACGATGCTCGTATGCTTGAGGACGGTGCGCCGGCTGTATTTCTTTTCAAGGGAGGCCGCGAACGCGGCATTAAGCTCGTCGAGGGAGCGCCGGAACGGAGCGCGCGCTTCCTCGGCCTCTTTGAGGGCGGCGAGGTAGGCGTCGATCTGGTCGCCGGGAATCAGCACCTTGCCCGTGAACACCTCTGGCATCACCCAACCCTCCCGTTCGTCACGGCCCGTGCGCGGGGGACCATGCTCATACCTCCATAGTACCGCGCTGACGGGCACCGACGGCTGCGTGGAGAACGGCTGCGTGGCCGCCGACGCGCATTTTCGTGAGTTCCGCATCATGTGCGGCCACGCAGACTCCTGTTACGCTACAGACGGATGGGGGACATCCGGGCCGTTGTGGGGACGCCGGCCGGGATGCCCCTCGGACTATCCCTCACCCCACACCGCTGTCCGTCAATGGCCGCACGGCCCGCACGGCGACCGTTACTCGACGTACCACCGACGCCCCACGTAGGCGATCCGTCGCTCGCCGCCGTCCGCCGGCCGCGTCCACCACGACACTGCGCGCACCCGCCCGGCCAGCAGGCGCAGCGCGTCGGCCAGCTCCGCCCCCGATCCCACCGTCACGCTGGCGAACGCGCCCACCCCCTTGCATTGCAGGGTGGCGACCGCGCCCGTCGCGTGCGCCTCTCCGTCCGGATAGAGCGCGGCAGCGAGCGCCGCACCGAGACCGGGCAACGCCGTCGGCGGGGCCACCAGGGCGACGAGCGCGGGCAGGGGGCGCTCCAGGGCGAGCAATACGACGCGGCGCGGCTCCTCGGCCGCCGCACGGACAAACACGCGCCGCTCCACGCTCCGCCACGATTCCCTTTACACATATTTGCAGTGGACGGTGAGACGGTTTTGGGCCGTGAGTGGCCCCTGACGCGGCCCTACCACGCGTGAAATCGCTCTAACCGGCAGGTCAAACTGGTGTTTTCCGTCTCATCATGGACTGCACGTATGTGTCAACCTAATAGTGGCGGAGTGTCCGCCGCTCGACGACGCAGCCGTGGGCGTGCAGGATCGCCACGATGTCCTCCACCGCCGGCATCGTGGCGTCGTCCGTCGTCAGAGTGACGCGCTCCGCCGCGCCCTCGCTTGCATTCATCGCGGCCCCTGCCCTTGCGCGCGGGCCAGCACCGCCTCGGCCTCGTCCACGACGCTGTACGTCCGTCGCCTGAGCCACCGCCGGCGTTCCTCGCTCGCCGCGCGCTCGGCCCGCTCATGCCCCTTTATGGTGCGGTCGACCCGGATAATCACCATGCACAGCGTCACGTAGACGAGGAGGGCGGCGAGGGCCGTACGCGCATCGCTCATCTGTGTGCCGCCCCCCGTTAGACTCACGCCCAGCAGGCCGAGACCGACCACGCCGACGAGCGTCAGGATCGTCCAGGTGAGGCGTTCCCCTATCTAGGGCTGGCATGTCACCCCCCTCACGGCTTCCTCGGTCTCGCGCCAGTGTGCCATTGCCCCTCGTCTCCCTTCCCCCTCAAGTGTACGCCGTTGCCCGCCGTCGCTCACGCCGCGTGACAGAGGGCTCGGCGTGAGCGTTTTTCCCGGCCCCCTGGGCCGGCGCTGTGTGGCCCGCGTCACCCGCGCCATCGTGTAGGCAGCACACAGAGGCGCGGGAATAGGGGGATGATCCGCTACCTGAAGGGGAAGTGCAACTTCTCGACGACCTGGCGCTTGGCGGCCTCGCCGCGGCGGTCGTAGCGGGCGGTGGTGACGACGGAGGCGTGGCCGGCGAGTTGCTGCGCGGCCGAGAGGTCCACGCCGGCGTCGAGCAGATCCGACACGATTATGTGGACAGTTGGGATCGGTTGCATCCGTGCGCCCTCTGTGCGCGTCCATCCCTACAGCCCGACGCCGGCGGCGGCGTTGTCGCGCCAGAGGGAGCCGTCGCGGATGTACTTGCGCACCATGGGGATGCTCTTGTGGCCGGTCTGGGCCATGATCGCGCGCTCGGAGATGCCGGCCTGGGCGGCGGCGGTGGCCAGGCCCGCGCGCAGGGAGTGCCCGCTATAGCGCGCGGGGTCGAGTCCGGCCACGGCCGCAGCGCGCTTGACCACGCGGGCCACGCCCTTGTCAGAGAGCCGGTCGGGCAGCAGCGCGTCGTGGCGCGTGATCCCGCGGAAGAGCGGCCCGGCGGCGATGCCCGCGGCGTCGAGCCAGGCGCGCAGGGCGCGGACGGGGCAGCTCGTCGGGGTGCTGCCGTACGGGATACCTATCTTCCGGCCCTGGCCCTCCTGATCGGTCTTGCCACGCCGGATCGCGACCTCGAGCCCCTCCGTCTTCCACGCCACGTCGGCGACGTCGAGGGCGACAAGCTCGGAGCGTCGGAAGGCGCCGGCGAAGCCCACCAGTAGGAGGGCCGCGTCGCGTTGTCGGCGCAGCGCCGGCACCGAGGGCAGGGCCTCGCACATGGCGCGCACCTCGCGGGTGACGGCGGCGGCCTTCCCCTCCTGCGCCGTCCCCTTGGCGCGCCTGATGCCCGCGACAACCTGACGGACCGATGGGTGCGTTGTCGGCGATTCGTAGCCGGCCGTCTTGTGGGCCTGGGCAATCGCGGTTAGGCGGCGCGCGAGTGTGCTCGGTTTGCGATCTGCGGCCTGGGCGGCCAGATAGAGGGCGACGGTCTCGGGCGCGGCCGGCAGCGCGGCCAGCGCATGCGCGGCGCACCACGCCGCGAAGTCGGCCCAGTCGGAGCGGTAGGCGCGCCGCGTATTGGTTGCCTTCGATTCCTTAGCATAGTCGCGGGCCTGTTCCATAGCACTGGCGAGCGCGGCGCGTACCGCATCCTGGGCCGAGACTAAGTCGTCGATGCCAACGATGGGTTGCTTACGTTCCGTCGTTTCATCCCCGGCAATCATCGCCTGCCGCCCCATATATATGCGATGCCCCTCTAAACTTTGCTGAGGAGATCAAGGAATTGACCAACGACACTACCTGGTTCATTGAAGCATGCACTCGCATCGTAATGCTGGACGAGCGTGATCCCGTACGTGTGGAAGAGGCGATCTCGCTCGTGGTCGTGTACGGTGCGTGAGGGGGGATGGAAAGGTTCACCATCGACTTCCAAAATACCCCATTTGCCCCGGTGGCACACCAGGAAGTCGGCTTCTTTGTTTTCCGAACCGTCTAGACCGCGCAGATGTGCCGTACAGTTCGGCAAGAAGAGCACACCCGCCTTCTCAAGGGCTTGTGCGATACGAATCTCGCTCTGTGAGCGAAACCGTAAATTCTTCCAGGTGATTATTCTGCCTTCATTAATGGCCACGCCTTGGTTGTGGACACCGTTGCCACGCGCGATTTCTAGTAGCTCCGTTCGCCAATTGGCGTCAATCTCGATCCACGTGGCACGAGCAACAAGACCATAGAGGCGTATACCAGCAGGAGTCAATGCCTCAAAAGCACGGTATACCGCTTGGTTGATCGGATGGTTGATATCGGAGAGCACATCGTATGCAGCACGCGGGCCTTTAATAATGACCTGTAAAGCACTTTCACTCCAGCTATCCTCTATCAGTCCAACCTCAACAGTGCACGACAATAAGATACTCGCGGCATTCTCTTCATACCCGTCGATTAAAAACCGCGCGGCACTGGCGAGCAAGATGTCATTAGAGGGGAAGTTCAACTCTTCCAACGTCATGTTCGATAGCCCGTATACATTGCCCTGTTCCTGTAGAGTGCGCAACATTTGTTATATCACGCAGCGCGGCCCCTCCGTCATGTATCGATCGCCCTGCGCCCAGTGTAGCAGATGCAGGCGTTTTCTGTCCGATAGAGTGCCCTTATCGGACAGCAAAACGGGCACAAAAAATGGCCGCGCGACGCGTAGCCGCTGCGACCTTTACTACTTTCAGTATACCATGTTCTCGTGTCGGGTGAGAAGCTTCTTTACCGATTGGAGACGCCGCTTAGGGCCATGTCGTGCTCGCTTGCAGAGACCCCTTGACTCCATGCGCGGCGCCGTAGATGGCAAATGTAATGCACAATGGGTTGTACCTGCTTCAAGATGTCCTCAGGCTCTCGGTTCAGGCTCAGCGCCACGGCATATAGCTCCTTCTCCGCCCATTTGATGCGGTGCGTCACCAACTCGCTCTGTCCAGCTGCGTAGACGAGTAATCCGCCAGGAAGATTGGCCGCCGTGGCATAGGCAAGGAGTTGATAGAGGTCCGCGTTTACGACTCCCTCTGTCCCTGCATCTTTATACTTGACGTCCCCGACGAACACGCACTTGTCGCGCTCCCACCAGGAGAGGTCGGGCTCCAGAGCCACCTTCATGCTTTCGTCGAGGTAGAGCGCCCTACCGCGTGCTTCGCGTGGGAAGGAGCGAAGAGACAGCTCCAGCGCCTCCCGTAGCGCCGTTACCACGAAGCCTTCGAACACCTCGTTCATGTTTATAAGGAATGTCGATGCCTGCACGCGTCCGCCGTGCAAGTCAAAGGAACCGGAGCGTAGGATGAGCTTGGCCAGTTCAACAGCCGGCCGGTAGTGCTCGTTGAGGCGTGTATAGGTCACGGGCGGTAGGTTGCGCGCATCGTAGTGGATATGCTGAACATTCGCGAGGGACGCGTCAAAGGCCCGCAGCATGCCTCGCGCCTCGCCTGAGCGGAGCGGCAGGCGGCCAAGGCAGGCGATCGCGGCTTTGATGAGGCGGTTGATCTCAATGTCCTCGGTGAAATCGTCATAGCGCACTTCGATCGGGGGAAAGATGCCGAACCGAAACCTGATTTGATCGTCAAAGCGCAGCCGCCCGCGCACGGTCGCCAAGGCAGCGTCCTCAGCCCGGTAGCCTTGCACGATGCCCCGTTGGAATGCCCGTCGCACATGCATAACAAACGCCGGAATAACCGCTTCGAGCAGAGACTCTTCCTCGCGGACAGCGAAGAAGGTATCTTGCCATTGCCGCGGGTCCAGCGTGTACGAGAGCAGGAAGAGAACGCGGTTGATCGGGAACTTCGGCCGTATCTCGATCTCTACGCTGCCGGTGTTGATGGCCCCGATCCAGGACCCTGGTGTCAGATCGTAACAGCCCTCGCGCCCCATCGACGGCGTGAGCGTTATCTGCCGCGCCCTAGTTTGTACCTCGTCGCGCTCCGACGTGGAAAGAGGAACTGCGCGTTCGGGGACATACTCAGTCAGGGGAGGTAGCCGGCGCATCGCGTTCCTCCCCTATGTCACCAGCCTCTGGAGACGGCGCAATACCTGCGCGGAGCCGGTCGAGCCGAAATCGGTCCACGCGAGCCTCGTCACCGAAGAACTGCTCCGCGACATAGGGCAGGATGGCGTGATCCCAAATCAGTGTGATCCAGTCTTCCGAGAGGTTGTCCTTGAGAAAATAGCTCGGTCCGATGGAGACCTGCCTATCGTCAAGCAAAGCGTTAGCCTTATCAACGACATCGGCGAGCCACAGGAGCTCTGGCTTGTAGCGCGCAAGCCATCGCTGCAGCAGACCCTTCACCGGTGGCTCGTCCGGAAAGAAGGGCATGAAGTAGAAGCGCCGTCGTAGGGCCGCATCGATGAGAGCGATAGATCGATCAGAACTATTCATCGTCCCGATGATCCACAAGTTCTTGGGCAAGGCAAACGGCTGGCGGGAGTATTGGAGTGTGATCTCCTCGGCGCGGTACTCCAGGAGGTAATAGAGTTCGCCAAACACTTTTGTAATGTTGCCGCGATTAATCTCATCGATCAGGAGGACGTGTAGCGCATCGGGACAGTCTGCCGCTCGTTGCGCAATGCGCTTGAGTGGACCGGCGACGAGGTCAAAGCCTGTTGCACCAGATCGTGGCCGATAGCCTTCCACGAAGTCCTCGTAAGCGTAGGACGGATGAAACTGCACGATCTCGACTGTCCCACCGCTGACGTCCGCGTGCAAACGCGCCAACTCCCGTGCCACGTAGGTCTTTCCAGTACCGGGCGGCCCGAAGAAGATGAGTTGGCCTTTATCGCTAAGGCATGGTTCATTTTGCGCCTGGACATGTGTTGACAGTTCGCGCGAGGTGGATCGTAAATTCGCGCGTGGCAGCCGCCCCAGCCGCATCTGAACTGTCAACACGTATCTGAACCATGCCCTGTTTCCACCACTAATATGCCATTTTGGCACATCCTGCCCACTCCTATGGACTTCAGTCGCATGGCAAACGACGGACACTGAAGTGTCTCGACTGCTACAGCAAGTCCCTGTCATGCATGCGCGCCGTGGTTCGTGCTATCAGATCGCAGCGACTTCATGCGCCGTGGTTTGCCGTGCGGCTTCAGTCGCAGGCTCCGGCGCACTATCTCCTTCATGTCCTCGCGGACAACTGCGCGAGCTGCTGATAGATCGGGTCCAGGCTCGCCAGCAGGGCGCGGTGCAACTCCACCATCTCCCTGTAAGTGGCCGCGCTGGCCGGGTCCGGGTTGCAGCGCTCGACCGCAATGGCCTCGGGCCGGTGCCATGACGGCTCGTCCAGCCGCGCCGCGCCGACCGCGGCGGCGGCCACGAGGGCAGCCCCCCGCGCGGCGTTGACGAAGGGGCGCAGGCGGACGTAGGGCACGCCGAGCACGTCGGCCTTGATTTGCGCCCACAGACGGCTCTGCGACCCGCCGCCGATGCTCGACGCCGCGGCCATGCGCAGGTCGGGCAGTAGCCGGCGCGCCTCGTCGACCCACTCCCCGAGCTCGAAGGCGACCGACTCCATGAAGGCGCGGTAGAGGTGCGCGGGCGTGGTGTGCTCGTCGAAGCCGACGAAGGCCCCCTTCACGGCGGGCTCGAAGGGCGTGACGCGGCCGTGCAGGTGGGCCACGCACAGCAGCGCGGTCGGCGGCAGCGCCGCGGCCTGGCCTTCCAAACCGTCGTAATCACCGTTGGCCAGGAGACCGGCCAGCCAGCGGTGCGCGATGCCGGTGCCGGTCGTGAAGCCCAGCAGGTACCACAGGCCGGGGACGGCCGCGGGCATGCAGGTCAGCACGCGCCGCGGGTCGGGCGTGAAGCGGTCGACCGTGATGGCGAAGTGGGCCGACGACCCCCCCCGTGTCGATGCACACCCCCGACCGAACGCCGCCGGCCGCGAGCCAGCCGCCGGTGCCGTCGCCCACGCCGGCGACGACCGGCACGCCATCCGGCAGGCCGCAACGGGCGGCCGCGTGGCGGGACAACCGCCCCACCACCGTCGTTGGCTCGACGAGCCGGGGCAGCAGCCCCGCAGGTATGCCCACGGCATCCGCCAGCGACCCGTCCCACCGGTTGCCGCGGGCGTCGAAGCAGCCGTACATGTTGGCCTGGGTGCGGTCGCAGTACGCCCCGGCCGCCGACGTGGCGGTGAGGCGTCCCATCACATAGGGGCCCGGCGCCACGACGCGCGCCAGCCGCGACCCGAGCGCGGGCTCCTCGCGCAGCCACCGTCGCACGCGCGGGCCAACGAAGGGGATGATGCCGTTCGCGTCGACGATGCGGTCGCCGTCCGCGCTTAGCACCGCCTGGCGGTCCGCGTCCGACCGCGTATCCAGCCACAACTCGTGGACCGTCACGGCGTCGAAACCCTCGTCGATGCCGATGGCCCCGCCCATCTGCGCGGCGACGGAGATGCCCGCGACCTCAACGCCGGGCGCCGCCTCGATGGCCGCACGGATGGCGGCCAACGCCGAGTCCTCGAGCACGGAGGCGTCCTGCTCGGCCCAGCCGGGCTGCGGGCTGTCATACGCCACCGGGACCTGGCGCGTGGCCAGTGGCTCCCCGTCGGAGGCGACGAGCTCGACTTTGGTCGCCTGCGTCCCCAAATCGACGCCGATCACGGCTTCCCGACTCACTGTGTCACCGTCCTACTCGTCACGATCGTCATGGCCCGCCGCCAACTCCGCGAACAGGGCGGCATCGTACTCCTCCAAGCTCTCGATGCCCCAGAGGTGGCTACACGACACCCACGGCAGCCAGTGACGATCAATGCCGCGCCCGCGGCGCGGCGCCAGGCTCCAGTGCTCCTGCTGCCAGCCCGGACCGGCCAGGTCGTACGTGCGCCCCGGCAGGGCGAGCATCGTCTTGGTGTTGTGCAACGCGAGGCGGGCCACGTCCAGGTAGTGCGTGTCGCCGGTATAGCGGTACAACTTCGCGTAGGACGCGACGTCCCAGGCCATGTAGGCGTCGACGAGCGAGTGGCCGCTGGCGATGAGCTGCAGGCCGACGGTCGATACCCCCTTCTTCCAGTGCAGGGACGCGTCGTCGTCATCCGCCGCCATGGGCACGTCCCACAGGTACATCCAGGTCTCGGCGAAATCGCCGGCCGCGCGGGCGCGCCGTAGCCACTTCTCGTCCCCCGTCGCCTCGTAGAGCGCCAGGTACGCCTCGAGCGAGACGGTACCGGCCTCCTTGTCGATCACGTTCGGGTTGTCAATCGTGCCCCCGACGTACACGCCGTTGCACTGGCCGTCGACCCAGCAGAACTCGCCCGCGCGGATCGCAGCGTCGAGGTACGCCCGTTCCCCTGTCACCCCATGCAACAAGAGCAGGAATGGGACGGCATTGTAGCTCGATTCGGGGGATAGGCTGTCGATCGTGCCACCGTCCACCCGGCGCGCGCGCGGGAAGCCGCCGCCCGGGTGTTCCTGCGTCAACAGCCAGTCGCCGTAGCGACGGGACCACCCTAACCAGTGCGGATAATCGTGCCCCTGCGCGCGTTCATGCCGCCAGGCCCGGATCATGTACGCCGCGCCCTCGCACAGACAGCGCAGGTACACCAAGTCGTGCAGGTGGACGCACGGTCTGCCGTCGACGAGTGAGAACCCCTCCGCCTCCGGGGGAGCGACAGGGATACGGACGAACGACTCGAGGATGTCGACGCCCAGCCTGTGATACCCCTCGCCGGTGGCGCTGCCAATCCGATCGGCCTCCCGCAGCAGGAAGTACGCCGATTCGATGCTCCGGCCGATGAATCCCATCAGCGCACGCCGGTGGTGCTCCTGCTCGGCCTGCCCCGTCACGGCGTCAGCGACCACTGGCAACCCAGCCTTGTCGCCCACGCGGATGACGCGGTCGGCGAGCATGGCGACAAGCGAGCGGCGCGCCACCTCGATGTCCTGCGGGATGACGGGGGGCGCGCACGTCCCCCACGCCCAGCGCCAGGCGGCCGTGCAGTAGTCCGTGAAATGCTCGTCGCGTCCGACGCGGAACATGACCTCGTAGCGCTGGACGAGGCCGTCCGCGATCGGGTGGTAGCGCCGGCGCCAGCGGCGCATCTGTCCGGTGGGGAAGGTGTCGCCTCGATAGGTCACCTCCCCCTCCGTGCCCGGGAACCAGTAGCCGACCGCGACACGCCCGTCCCGCTCGACGCCACCCAGCGCCCCGAACCGGAAGCGTTCATCGATCAACGGCGCCGTGGCCTCCACGTCGTGGGCGTCGGCCACCGTCGTATCGGCCGCCGGGGCGGGGTCGAGCAGGGTGATCGACGTCCCGTCGCCGAAATGCACGCCGAACAGGGGCGCCGGCAGCCGGTCCTCCCGGATGCGCACCTCCCGCACCCCGTCGAGGTAGTTGGCAACGCCGCCGATGGCGATGCCGGTGACGTGCTCGGACCACCCGTAGAGCATGCCCGGGGCGAACGGGTTGACGTCGACCCAGGAGAGCAACCGATCGGAGAGCAGCGTGACGGCCGACAAGAAGCCGCCGGGCGCGTCTCCCGCGACCGTGACGGTGCGGGCCAGGCGCAGCACATCCCCTCCACCCGTCCAGCTATCCTCGATCGTGACGACGGCGCCCTGCGGCAGGGCGATCGTGGCCGTGCCCACATATCCGCCGTCCACAGGGCGCACGGACGCATAGCCACGGGCATGCGTCCGGACCTGCCCGTCGTCCCCGGCGCTCCCCTCGTCGTAGATCTCGATCTGTGCCGGGCGCGCCTGGGTCATCACGGCCCCTCCCGGCCCGTGCATGACCAGCCCCCACTCCCCGGCATCGATGCGCACCAGCAGGACGTCGACCCCCGGTGTAAGGGCGCCGATGCGCACAGCATCCCGCGCGGTCTCCCGGGCGAGCGGCGGCGCGATGGCGTCATGCGGCGCAGCAGTGTTGTCTTGCCGGTCGGGCATAGGCTCTACCACCATGGCTCCTCCTGACGATTAATCGGTGTAAGACACGGCGACGCCCTGGTAGCGAACTCTCGCGTTGTCCGTTACCACGCCGATCTGTCCATTCAAGATCCGGGCATCACGCCTCGGCACAGGCGCCCCATCGAGGTAGAACGTGAAGGCGTTGCCGGCCTTACGCGCCGCGAGGACGTGGTCACGCGCGAGGTCAAAGTCGCGCGGCAGCGCCGTCCATTGCCACATCTGAACGACGCCGCCGGCGACGGCATACGTGCTGTACATCCGGCGCGTGTGATCCAGCACGGCGACGACGTCCATCAGCCCACTCCGTCTCGCGCGAACAGCACGGTCCCGATCCGCCAGGGCGTCAGGTCGATCCGCCACCGGCCCGGCTCGCCGGGCAGCAGGCCTGCCCTCTGGTCGAGCGCATCGGCGGCGAATGCTCGCGTCCGGGACAGCGGACCCGACAGATATACGGGCCCGCCATGACCCGCGGCATCATAGATGCGCGCGATCGTGGTGCCCGGCGTATCTACCGGATACAGACTGGATAGGATGACCGAGCGTCCCTCGATCCGCAGCAGGCTGTCGGACGGGGGTAGCGTCCCACCGCCCGCATGTTCAAGGCGCGCAACAGGTGGCTTGAGCCCCTCGTCGCCGAGGAGCGGCGCCCCAGCCGTGCGCCAATTCAGCTCGCCGGGCAAAAATGCTATGTCGTACACCCGCTCGCCCGCGTTCTCCCAGAACAGGCGCGCGTCGCCGCAAGAGGGGGATGTACGCAGGAGGACCGCTTCCAGGGTCCCTGCGTCATGGTGGAACGCGGGGTGCGACGTGCATAGCGTCAGGCCCCCAAGCGCGCCCCGCAGGTGTAACCAACCCTGCACTTCGCGATAGTGCGCGTAGTCTTCCGGCAGTATCTCGTCGCGGATGCGTGGCCCCGCGCTCGGGACCACGTCGGTCCAGCCGACGCCGTAGAACGGTGAGCCGAAGGTAATATCCGCTGCCTTTGGGACACCGGCCAACGCCAACCGCACCTGCTGATGGCGGGCACCCCACCAGCGCACGCGCGTCTGCATGTCTATACGCGCGTGATCCGCCCAGAGCGTGATAGTCTGTTCGACATCGGCGTCGAGAAGCCGCTTATGCACGCGTATGCGCGCGAAAAGCGGTCCCACGTCCACATCATCGATGTGCACGAGCGCCTCTTCGATCGGCGGGGCCGTCGGGTCTAGCCGCAGCGTCACGTCACTGCCATGCTCTCGCACAGCGTACAGGCGTCCAATCGCGACCCCCTCCCACACCTGCCCGCGGTGACGGTCGACGATATGCGCGACGTTGCCGGTGCGACGGTCCACGGCGACCTCAATCTCGCCGCTCCGTAGATACAGCGTCGTGTCATCCTGAGCGATGTGGACGACGCCTCCCGGCTCCGGATCGGTCCCTCGACCTATGGGGAACGCACGGTAGCCGACGCCCGGCACATCGGCGAGGTCTACCTGGATCAGCATGCCGTCGTCGCTGGCGCTGACTACCTGGGACCGCAGCGAAGCGCCGTCCGCGCCAAGGACACGCTCGCCGCGTGACCAGCGTTCCAGTGGGAACGTCACCGTGAGTGGTCCTGACCATGTGTGACCATGTGGATTGAAGACGATGAGGTGATCGCCGTCGACCGCGAGGCGCCTGGCCAGTTGGTCTAGGGTGTGGTCGACGATCTCGCGGCTGTAGGTCATGCACCGTTCCTGGATGACGCGCTTCTGGAACGTGCTCAACGCCCCTTCCTGCCCTCCGCCGTTGTGGTCCTGCGTGAAGACGTGCATCCGCCACAGTTCGCCCAACTCGTGGCCGAACGGAATCGGATCCTTGTCCGCGAAGAACGCCCCCTCATAGAAGATACCTTGCCAATCGGGGCTGGTCGGCGGCCGCCAGTCGATCCCCAGGTGATCGGCCACGGCGGCCACGGTCTCCGCCGTGAGGAGCGCGCCCTCCAGGGCGCGATCGCGCTGGAAGAACGCCACCTCCTCGTCGGCCGCCACGCCCCACACGGACGGGACCTCGCCGGTCTGCTCAGGGACGTTGGCCGCGTCATCGTAGGGGCGCAGGACTTGAGTAGGCACCGTGTAGCCGAACGTGATGTCCGGGTGGTGCGAGCGGTTGGCGGTCACGCTGTCTTCCAGGCTGGCCCCATAGCGCTGGCGGAAGGTGTCGGGATCGCCTAGATCGCCAGCGCTCCCGCTGATGGGGATGACGCCCAGCGGGAAGCCAGCCCGCGTCTCCTCCAGATCGAGCGGCGCTACCCACAGGGCGGCGCGCAAATCGGGCGGGACATCGGCGAGGTCGAGGGGCACGTAGACGTAGTGGCGCGGCCAGTTCAGCATGAGCAGGGCGCTCCCGTCCGGTGAGCGGTACCGCCACACGGCGCCATGCTCATACACTTTGCGTGAGGTGACGTAGTACCGGATGCCGGCCTGCGCGTAGATCTGCGCGATCTGCGGGACGAGCCCAGGCAGATCGGGATGGGTCACGAGTGGGTTATCCAGGCCGAGTACCTCGCGGCACCACCGCTTCCCGATCTGCACGTTGCGGATGTGCGACTCGCCGAGGATTAAGTTCTCCCACCTGTCTATATAGGCGGCCCCGACCTCGACGCGCCCCTCCCGCACGAGATGAATGAGAGCGTCTTGGTAATCGGGATACTGCTCGAGGAAATGGGCAGCGAAAACCACGGACTCCAGGAGGAATGTCGCGTCCTCCGTGACCAGGCAACGGTCGATGTACGCGCGGATCACCTCGGCCCCGCGGGCCAGGCAGGTCTTATAATTGCCTAGCCAAAAAAGGTCGAGATGGGAACTCGGGATGTAGGCGATGTGCGTCCTGGGCACCGCTGGACCTCCTTGTGTGTCTGCGTCTTTCTGCCTACTTGACTGCTCCTGCCGTGAGGCCAGCGACGAAGAACCGCTGGATGGCGAGGAACAACACGAGCACTGGCATCGTCGCGACCGTAGCGCCGGCCATCAAGTCGCTCCAGGCGGTGCCGTGTTGCCCGATGAACAGGCTGAGCCCGACGGGGAGCGTCCGCAAGCTATCGCTTGAGATGAAGGTGAGCGCGAACACAAACTCGCTCCACGCGGCCAGGAAGACATAGATCGCGGTGCCGCCCAGGCCGCCACGGCTGAGTGGCAACAAGATGTAATAGAAGCTCTGAAGCCGCGAGCACCCGTCTATGAGCGCCTGCTCCTCGATGTCGCCCGGGATCGAGTCGAAGAAGCTGAGCAGCAGCCAGGTGGCGACCGGCAGCGCGAAGGTCAGGTACGTCAACACGAGCGCGATGGGCGTGTTGTACAGATGCAGTTGGGTCCAGATCAGGAACAGTGGTACCAGGAGCGTCGCCTGGGGGAGGAGTTGCGTGAGCAGGAGTCCGGTCGACAGCGTGGCGCCGCCGCGGAAACGGAAGCGCGCTAGCGCGAAGGCGGCGAGGCTGCCCACGATGAGCGCCAGCACGGTCGTCAAGCCTGCCACGATTACGCTGTTCAGAAAATACCTGGGGAAGAGCGGATCGTTGGCCAGATCGGCATACGCGCCCAGCGTCGGATGCGCGGGGACCCAGGTGGGGGGGATGGCGAAGATGTCGCTCGTTGACTTCAGGGACGTGGCGACCATCCAATAGAAGGGGAAGAGGACGAAGACGCCGACCAGGAAGACGACGACGTACGACGCCAGCATCGCCGGCCAGTGTCGTCGTGCCCGACCGCCGAGAGGACGCGTCGCAAGAGCCATCTCACACTCCTCGCACGCGCGCTACGCGTAGGTACAGAATCATGACCAACGTCATGGCCACGAAAAGGATCATGGAGGCTGCGGAGGCCAAACCTAGTTGCTGGCCTTGGAATGCCGTCTGGTAGATGTACACCGGGAAGATTTGGGTTAGGTTCGCCGGGCCGCCGCCGGTCATCACGTAGATGAGGTCGAGGTAATTGAAGGTCCAGACGAAGGACAGGATGGTGGTGATGGTCAGCACTGTCTTCAGGCTCGGGACGGTGATGTGACGGAACCGCGCCCACGTCCCGGCGCCGTCGACGGTCGCGGCCTCGTATAGATCGCGCGGCACCGTCTGCAAGCCAGCGGTCAGCATGGTCATCCAGAAGGGGAAGCCCTTCCAGACGTTCACGACGATGACCGCCGGCAAGACGGTGGACGGATCGGTCAGCCACTGGCGCGTCGGGAGCCCGACATCGGTCAGGGCGGTGTTCATAATGCCGAAGATCGGCTGGTACATCCACTGCCAGATGATCGCCACCACGACGCCGGGCATCACCCAGGGCGCGAGGAACAGGGCGCGAAAGAAGCGGCTCCCCGGTAACCGTCGATTGAAGATGAGTGCCAATCCCAGCCCGAGGACACATTGAAAGATTAAGCAACTGACGGTCCAGATCAGCGTGAGCCAGATGGACGACCAGAACTGGTTGTCGCCCAGGATGCGCCGGAAGTTGCCCAACCCCACGAACGGCGTCTGCGGGATGTAGAGCACTTCTTGCCGCAGGCTGAGGTTGACCTCGTACAGGAGCGGATACGCCATCACCAGCGCCAGTAGCAGGAGGAGGGGCAGTATCAGCGCGTACGGCAACAGGGCGCTTCGTGCCCTCGGCCATTTCGCCCCGGCCCGCCCCGCGAGGCGGCGCGCCCCCGGCCCGGGTGCCGTCGCGCGTGTCGATTGACCGGATGGCACGCCGTCGTACATGACTGGCCCCTCCTCTTGTCGCATGCGTACGCCGATCTATCCGAGTATCGCGTTGACCTGCGCGTCCCAGGAGCGCAGGGCCGCGGCCGGGCTCACCTTGCCGAGCATGACGGTGTTCGCCGCGGTATCGAGCGCCTGCGAGATCTGCGGCAACTGGGGCACGAGCGGGGTGATGGGCGGGCGCGAATACGGCAACTGCGCGCGATACACGCTGTAGAAGGGCTGATCGACGAACGGCTTGAGCTTCCAGACGGACTTGCGGACCGGGAACCCGGCGCGGGACCAGATCACATTGATCTCGGGCCGCTGGATGAACTCGATGAACGCCCACCCCGCATCCGGGTTCCTGCCCTTAGAGAAGAGGCCCATGAGCCAGCCACCCTGCGTGCCGGCGGGATGCTGACCCAGCACGCGCACCGGCGTCGGCGCGAGCCCGTAGTCGCGATCGAAGCGCATGTCGGGATTGATGAGCTCCGGCTTGAGCCACGGCCCGTCGTGCGCCATCGCCACGACGCCCCGCGCGAACAACGCCTGTTCGCCGGGCACATCCATGCCGACGCTGCCCGGGGCGAACGCCTGCGCTTTCAGGAAGAGGTCGCCGTAGAACCAGTTCCATGCCTGCGCCGTCGCGGCATCCTGCGATGCCTGGGCGCGTATTTTGCCCCGCTGGCTGAGCAGATACCCACCGTTGGTGACCATGAAGTTGCCGAAGGATTGATACGATGCCCCATAGCCGCCAGCTGCGGTGGCCATGGCCACGGGATACACGCCTTTCAGCTTCGCGGTGATCTGTCCCGCCGCCTGGACCATCTCAGCCCAGGTCCGGGGGGCGCGCGCGTTTCCCGTGCCATCCACCAGGCCGGCCTGCTTGAAGAGTCGCTTGTTGTAGTACAGGCAGCGGTTGTCTGTGTCGGTGGGGATGGCGTATTGCTTCCCCTTGAAGAAGCTGACGTTGTAGAAGCCCGGGAAATAGTCGCGCGGGACGACGACCTTCGACGAGCGAATGTACGCGTCGAGCGGCGCCAGCAAGCCGGCGCCGGCGTAGCTCTCGATGTCGGGGTGGTTGACGCGAGCCACGTCCGGCGGCGAGCCGGCCCGCGCCGCGGTCCCCAGCTTCGTCGAGTAATCGGCGAACGGGATATGCTGCACGTTCACCGTGATGTGCGGGTAGGCTTTCTCGAAGAGCTTGATGATAAGGCCTTCGCCCTGGTCGAAGGCCGCCTGGGTTGCCCCGGGCAGGGTCCAGTAGGTGATTGTCCCGGAAGGAACTGCCTGGGACGCCGCGTCCACGCCGCGTGTCGCCCCGAGTTGCGCCAGGATTGTCGCGACGGTCGGCGCGGCGATCCCCAGGGCCAACGCCCGACGCATGAAGGTGAGGCGATCCAGTCGGCCATGATCGAGGGCATCGAGCAGGCGGTCGAATCCGTCATCGGGTCGTGTCGCCATCGGTCTCACTCCTTACACAACGATGGTGTCGTCTAGCGGCATCGGTGCCTGAAAAAAGATGGGTGAGCCACGTTCCCTTTGTATGTGTCGCTTGCCACCTCCCCTATCGAGCGTTCAACGGCTACGAGCGGTAGCCACAATCGACGGTGGACGTCCTCGGCGCGCGGTCAAGCCCTGTATCCTCGCATCGCGTCAACGCCGATCACCCCACGACCAACTTTGGAAGCCTTTCCAATATTGAGTCGTGGGTATATCCTACAACAAGCCGAAGCGCCTTGTCAAGGGGGGCGTGTACAGCTTCTACACGAGGCAAAGCGGCCGAAAATCTCGTATGTTGGGTGTCTGGCAGTCAATTGACACGGGTCTATCATTTGTTGTAAAGTATTCGTACATGGAAGGCTTTCCAATATTAACGCTCTAACCTTGTGCAGGGACTGCGCCCCGCACAAGAGGCTCCTAAAGGAGCAGCAAAGATCGACAATCTTTTGTCGATGTCGCCGCCCCAAGCGCGTAGATCGAACGAAAGGTGGAGTAGGCGACCGATGGCAACGTCGATACTAGACGTCGCGCGCCATGCGGGGGTGGGTACGGGGACGGTCTCCCGCGTCCTGAGCGGACACCCGAATGTGCGGCCCGCGACGCGCGCCAAAGTGGAAGCCGCCATCAGGACGCTTGGGTACCATCCCAACGCGCTGGCGCGCGGGTTGGCGCAGGGCCGGACGCGCACGATCGGGTTGGTCGTCTTCGGCCTGCACAATCCGTTCTTCGGCCTGCTGGCGCATGGGGTGGAGGCCGCCGCCCGCGCGCGCGGCTACAACGTGCTCATCGCCGACAGCGCCGACAGCGCCATCCAGCAGCAGCAATGCCTGGCGATGCTCGCCGAGCGGCGCGTCGACGGGCTCATCGTCACGCCCATCCGCTCCGAGGAGAAGGAGTTGGCCGCCATCCGCGCGTCCGGTACCAGGATTGTCCTGCTCAACTCGACCAACGGCGACGAGACTATGTCGTCCGTCGGCGGCGACCACATGCGCGGCGGCTACCTCGCCGCCCGGCATCTGCTCGGGCTCGGACACCGCCGCATCGGCTTCCTCAGCCATCTGCGCAGCATCTCGGGGTGCCGCGAACGGCTGCGGGGCTACGACCAGGCACACGACGAGGCGGGTACCCCCCGCCATCCGGAGCTCGTGGTGGAGGACCTCCATGTCATGGAGGCGGTGCGTTCCGCCGTCCATCGCCTACTTGACAGCGCGGACCCGCCGACGGCCCTCATGACGATCAACGACGAGTTCGCCATCGCCGTGCTGCAGGCGCTCTCGGAGCGCGGTCGCCGCGTCCCGGACGATATGGCGCTGGTCGGCTACGACGATTTGCCGGTAGCGGCTTGGTTGAGTTCTCCGCTCACGACCGTGGCGCAGCCGAAAGAGGAGCAGGGGCGCATCGCCGCGAACCTCTTGATCGATCAGGTCGAGGACGCCGCTATACCCGCGCAGCGCATCGTGCTGCCCCCACGGCTCGTCGTGCGCCGCTCCTGCGGCGCACTCGGGCAGGCGCGGGATGACCCGGGCCTCGACCTGCGCGGTGTGTCCGCCTAAAACCGCCTGTCGTATCCGTGGCGACGGGCAAGAGATGAGAGATGGCACGTGGCACGGTCGCGGGTCGAGCGGGCCGGGGGCGACCGGCCGCCGGTGCTGGCCGTGATGAAAGCGATTAGTCGGAACGAAGGTGAAGCGATGAGGACAGGGAACGGCGCTAGCGCGCCTCGCGCGGATTTGACGGGTGCCAGCGCGCTGGTGACTGGCGGCGGCTCGGGTATCGGCGCGGCAATCGCGCGCGGTCTCTGCGCGGCCGGTGCCGCCGTCGCGGCGCTCGATCTACCCGGCCGTGCCGACGCCCTAGTCAACGATTTGGCGGGAGGCGGGCATCGGGCTATCGCCGTCGAGGCGGATGTCCGGGTAGCCACCCAGGTGCGGGACGCGGTCGACCGCGCGGTCGGTCAGCTCGGCGGCGTCGATATCCTGGTGAACGGCGCCGGCATCTCCCCCTATCGCCCTTTCCTGGAGGCCGATGAGGAGTTGTGGGACGCGGTGATCGACACGAACCTCAAGGGACCGTGGTTGTGCAGCAAGGCGGTCGTCCCGCACATGATGCAGCGCGGCGGCGGCCGCATCCTGAACATCACCTCGCTGGCGGGGCGGCGCGCCTTCCGCGAGGCCGCGCACTACAACGCCTCGAAGGGTGGCTTGGTGCTGTTGACGCAATCGTTGGCCCTGGAACTCGCCCCGCGCGGCATCACGGTCAATGGCCTGGCGCCCGGCACGATCCGCACGCCCATGAATCGCGAGGTGTTCGCCGACGCGCGTCTTGAGCGGGCCTTCGATGACCTCGTCCCCATGGGCATCGGCGTGCCGGAGCAACTCGTCGGCCTGGCCGTCTTCCTGTGCGGACCCGACGCGGCCTACATCACGGGCCAGGACATTGCCGCTGACGGCGGATATGGTCTCGGTCTCCCCTGGCCGCGCGAATCGCTGGCCCACGCACAACGGGCCAACGGCCACGCGTCTCGCGACGTGGTGGCGGCGCCATGACGGCGACGGTAGCCCCGCGCGGGCGCGCCCTCATCGGCGTGTTGGACCGCATCGAGCCGCCGGCGTGGACCCTGGCGATCCAATACCATTGCCAGGCGAGCCTGGCCATCAAGGCACCCGGCGCGACGCTCTACGTCGACCCCTGGTACTCGGATCACCTCGACCGCGTCTCCGCGGGCCAACTGTTCGCGTCGCATCGCCTCCATCCGTCGCCGCTCGCACCGGCCGACGTCACCAACGCCGACTACGTCCTGATCACGCACGACCACCTCGACCACCTCGACCCCGGCACGATTCCGGACCTGTTAGCCGCCTCGCCGCACGCCCGCATCATCGCGCCGCAGGCCGCCCGCGCGCACCTGTGGGATCTGGGTGTAGCGCCGGATCGCCTTACCGCGATCCGCATCCCGGCCGGGGACACCCTCTCGCGGGAGTACCTCTTCGATGGCTTCGCGCTGACGGCGATCAAGGGCACGCACGACGGCTTCGACGACGACCCGGAGCATGGCTATCCCTGGCTCGGCTACATCGTGCGCGCCAACGGCGTCATGGTCTTCCACAGCGGCGACACCCAGGCATACGATGGCCAGGTCGCGGCGCTCGCGCCTTTCGGGGTCGACGTGGCCTGCCTGCCGATCAACGGCGGGACCTACCGCACGCGCGGCAAGGGCTTCAAGGGCAACCTGGACTATCAGGAGGCGGCCGACCTCGGGGTCGCCATCGGAGCGGACTGGATCATCCCCATCCACTACGGCGCGCTTTCGGAGAACGACGAGAAGGGGAGCCGCTTCGTGGACTACATCGAGGAGCGGTATCCCGCCCAACGCTTCCACCTGCTGCGCCAGGGTGAGACCATCATGTATCACAAGTGGATGATAGGGGAGGGACAGGGATCATGAAGCTCGGGCTCGGGCTGTACCGCCACATGCTGACGCCGGACAACTTCCGCTTCGCGCGGCAGGCTGGGGCGACGCACATCGTCGCGCACCTGGTGGACTATTTCAACGAGGCGCCGCGCCTCCCCGACGCACGCTCGGGCGCCGGGTGGGGGGCAGCGGGACACGGCGAGTGCCTGTGGACGGAGGACGAGTTGCGCGACCTGCGCGCCGCCGTCAACGCCGAGGGGCTGGAATTGGCCGCCATCGAGAACTTCGACCCAGCGCACTGGTACGATGTGCTGCTCGATGGCCCCCACAAGGAGGAGCAACTCGAGAATCTCAAGACGATCATCTGCCGCGTCGGGGCCGCTGGCATCCCCTGCATTGGCTACAACTTCAGCATCGCTGGCGTGTGGGGCCATGTGGTCGGGCCATGGGCGCGGGGCGCGGCGGAATCGGTCGGCTTCCTGGGCGCGGACGGGCCGGCCGAGACCCCGATCCCGCACGGCCAGGTCTGGAACATGGTGTACGATCCCGCCGCCCCACCCGGCGACATCGGGACGGTGACGTCCGCGCAGCTATGGTCCCGCCTCGACGCTTTCCTCCGCGCGGTCGTCCCGGTGGCGGAAGAGGCGGGGGTACGCCTGGCGGCCCATCCCGATGACCCGCCGATGCCGACGCTGCGCGGGACGGCCCGCCTGGTCTACAAGCCGGAACTCTACCAGCGGCTCCTCGATATCGCGCCGAGTCGCTCCAACGCGCTGGAGTTTTGCCAGGGTAGCGTCGCCGAGATGCGGGGGGAGATGGATGTCTATGAGGCCATCGATCGCTACAGCCGGCAGGGCAACATCGCCTATGTCCACTTCCGCAACGTGCGCGGCCAGGCACCCGACTATCGGGAGGTCTTCCTCGACGAGGGGGATGTCGACATGCTCCGGGCCTTGCGCCTCTACAGAGACAACGGCTACGATGGCGTGATGATCCCGGATCACACCCCGCAGATGGCATGCGCCGCCCCGTGGCACGCGGGCATGGCGTACGCATTGGGGTACATGCGCGCAGCGCTGGCGGCGATCGGAGCGGAGTAGCGAGCGGGCGATCGCCGCTGGTGTCGTTTATTAGGGTGGTGCAACATGGTACGAACATGTGCGGGACGTTAGGATTGGGGGTGGTGAGCGATGAGTTTGTGGCAGACGGACGACGACCTCTTCGACATGGCGCGTCAGGAGTTGTTCACGGCGGTGGTGGGCGACGTCATGGATACGATGGGCCTGCGCCATCAGTTTTTGCCTCCTACGATCGGGCCGATCTCCGACGACATGGTCGTGGTTGGTCGCGCGATGCCGGTGCTCGAAGCCGACGTCTTCGCCGATGCGCGCGCCGATGGGGATGGGCCATTGGCGCGACCTTTTGGCCTCATGTTCCGCGCCCTCGACGATCTCCGCCCCAACGAGGTGTACCTCTGCACCGGCGCATCGCCCCGCTACGCGCTCTGGGGCGAGCTGATGAGCACGCGGGCCCGGCAGGTAGGGGCCGCGGGGGCGGTGGTGGACGGGTACGTGCGCGACACGCGCGGGATACGTCGGCTCAAGTACCCGACCTTCTGCTACGGCTCCTACGCCCAGGATCAGGGGCCGCGCGGCAAGGTCATCGACTTCCGCGCGCCCCTGGAGATCGGGCAGGTGCGGGTGGAGCCCGGAGATGTGGTGTTCGGCGACATCGACGGCGTCTGTATCGTCCCCGCGATGGCCGTCGAGGAGGCCTTTCGCCGGGCGCTGGAAAAGGTGCGTGGGGAAGGGCTCGTTCGGAAGGCCTTAGAGGCGGGTATGAGTACGGTGGAGGCATTCGCGACGTACGGCATCATGTGACATGGCAGCGGTGGACGGGCGCAAGGTGCTGGAGGCACGCGGACGTTCAACCGCGTCGAGCGGCACTGGAATACGGACGAAGTCTTTGTCCCGACGGCGGGGCAGGCCGACCTCGTAGTCTGCGCCGGCGACGATCGTCCGACGACGCCCTATGCCCTGGGCATAGAGCGCGGGGTGGCAAACAGCGTCAAGCGGTTGGCCTGGCACCACGTGGTTCTCTCGCCCGACGCACACATCGTGTTGTTCGAGCGGTGGGAAACGGGGATGCAGACGACCGACTACGCGGAACTGCCGGCGGCGATGGTCGACGCGTTGCGGGCACTATTCAGCATTGGGAAGGGGTAAGCGTGTGGGTGTTCGGCACGGTGATCATGTCCGACCTGCTCATCTGCGCGGTCCATGCCTGCGCCGGGCTGTACGTCCACGATCTCGCTCAAGAGGGATAGTGGAGTCATCTTGGCCGGATTGGGCGCGATCTCTAGATCGTCCTGCCTCTGGCTCTGAACCTAAGACATGGTTCAGCGTAGGCATGTTCCAGCTTGACAGTCTGAACAGTCGAAAACAAATTGGCAGCGGCTATTTCACGCCTACGGAGGGCCATTTTCGCGGCTACTGCCGATTTAAAACTGTCAAGCCCGATTGAACCATGCCTAAGCAGTCGCTCTGCACGTGCGAGATAGGAGGGATCCAGCAGCAAGCGATCGGCGAGTTGTTCGAGTGCATCACGAGGGCCTTGGTCCTCTTGCTCTTCTGGCCCTGCCGTTTCATAATCCGGGTCCGGGACAGCTATGCCAAGTGTGTCCCGCATGTACGCGAGCACTCCTGATGCATGGCTCTGATACCAGCGCGACCGATGTGGCCGTTTCTCGATTGCAATCTCGATAGCTCGCACATGCGCTTCTCGTAGTTTGGCAAACTGTTTGTCTATCTGCTCTGTTGGAATCAGGGGGAGGAGCACAGTTCCCGGAGCCCATCTCTCGTGCCGACTGGCCGATCCGAACTGCGATCGTGCCGAAGCGTCGAGCATGTCCTCGTAAACGGCGATATCGACCTCACGTGGTTTGAGCACCAGGATCTCAACATGCCCCACGTTGAGACGCAGCGTCTTCTCCCGCTCAAGTAATGATAGCTGCCACGTCCGCGGGCTCACTCCAGGCCGTGTGTCATGCGCAATAGTGATCGATCGAGCCAGTTGTTCGAGGAGCATGCGACGTAACTCGGCATCCGGGTACATGGCTTCAAGAAACCTTTGGACATCAGAAGCACTGGTCGGATCAAAAGGCTCGTCTCCCTCCTGTGGTTTCCACAGGCCCTTGAGCGACGGCTCCCAGAAGTGGAACCCTTCGGAATATCCTTCTTTCTCGATCAATCCCTGCCGGATGTGCAACAACTTCTTGTCGATGTCGTCATCAGGATTGCCGGCCAGGTAGGCAAAACGTTCGGCGATGAGCTGCTTGTCGGCGGTTGAGACTATTTCCTCGAAGGTGTCAGGGTAGACGAGATACAGGAGCGCCTCGCGCTGAACATATGCGCTATGCACCGGTGTATCGTACACCACGGCTTTGAAGGCCCAAGGGTCTTCTAGGGCGCGCGCACGCTCATCTTGCTTGAGCTGCCGCCAAGCTCGCACGAATTCAAGAAGGAATCTGAGATGACGGTCACGCTGAGTTATACCCGCTCCGATAGATGCTATCCCCATGTTGAACGCTTTGTCTAGATCGGGGGGGATGGACACAGGGCGGTCCATCCAAGAGAGCACCCTATTTGTTAAGCGTCGCTTCGTCTCGGCACCAATGTTAGTGGGCATAAGAAGGTGAACGTAGAACAACTCTGCCGTCAGCTGAATTGTTTCTGGAGCAGCGCCCTCAAGCTGTCGATGCAGCTTGACCTCGAAGGTGTCGTTGGAGAGGTCAGGTTGTTGCACGAAGCGATCATAAAAGTCCTGGATTGCTGTAAGCGACCAGACGGGTTGCCCCGGCGTGAAGAGAGAATCTTCGTGCTGTAGGGCCGCATCCACGAACCGCTGGCCAGCCTCGTATAAGGGCGCAAGGCGCCTGTCACGAGCCATGTTGCCCTCGTTCACGTTCACTGGCATGATCAGCGGCCGCCCGTTTGGAGGGCAAGAGTGTGGGCGCGCCCTGTTCCCTTTTGAGCCGGTTGACCTCGTCGCGCAGGCGTTGGTTCTCTGCCCGCAGCGTCGCGATCTCGGCCGCTTGCGTCGCGAACACGTTGAACAGCACGCCCCGGATGCGCCGCGCCTCCGAGTCCGTGACCCCGCTCAGGTCCAGGTCGTCCAACATCCTTGCTCCACTCAATCGCGCGCCTACTCAGTGGCCCCAGTATACCTGCCCCCGTGTTTTTAGAGTGATACGTATACCCTAGCACGCCTCGTCATTGAGGTGGTGACACATCCGTCCTGTTTGCGTTGGCAAGAAAATCGGCCGAAAACGGGTACCTTCACGCCCACAGTGGGTGCTGCAGACCGCCAAATCGTGCCAGAACAAACGGAACGGCTACGTCACTAATCACGTGGCGAGGCATGTACCCTAGCATGACGTCCAATCTCTGCCTGCCGGTGCGTCACAATAGGGGGTCACTAGATCAATCCGGGAAAATTGTACGCTAAGGCCAGCGAGTTGTCCCGATGCAGGCCCGTAGCGGTAGCGCAGGTGTTATCGTCGGTGCCGACGCCGGAAATCGGACAACTCGCGCTTGACGTCAGCGTCGCTCACCTCGGCGTACGCGCGCGTGGTTTCCAGGCGGCGGTGACCGGCCAAGCGTTGCACGGTGGTCAGGCGCATCCCACCCCTGACAAGCTCCGTGACGAAGGCATGCCGTAGCTGATGGATGGTCGCCGTCACGCCGGCGTGGGCGCAGTAGCGGCTCCATGCGTAGCGAACCGATGAGTAATCCAGGGGCGCTCCGCCACCGCCCCGGCGTGGATCGCCCTGGAAGAGGTAGCCCGCACGGGCGGTCCCTTTCTTGTAGCGACGCAACAAGCGCACGGTCTCGGGCGCCGCGTGCAGCAGCACAGTCCGCTCGCGCCCGCCCTTGCCCAGGACGCGCACCTGCTCGTCGCCGTCGTCGAGCGAGACATCCTCCCAGCGGATCGAGAGGGCCTCGCCGACGCGGATGCCCGTATCGCGCAATAAGGTGAACAGCAGCCGGTCGCGCTTCTTGACCACCGGGATCGCGGCGAGGATGCGCGCGACATCGGGCGCGTCGAGCGGGCGGGGGAGGCGGTCCTCGCCCCGGATACCTTCCAGGCGGCTGATCGGATTCGTCGCCAATCGCTCTAGACGGTGCGCCCACCCGAAGAGCGCCCGGAGGGACGCCTGGTGCCGCGCGAGCGTCGCCTTTGTGACGTCGGGGATGGCCGCGAGATACCGCTCCAGGTCAGCGGCGGTGATCTCCTCGACGGGGCCAGCGACGGCGCGGGCGAAGCGGCGCAGGTCGCTCCGATAGGCCGCGACGGTGTTGGCGGCACGACGGCCGCGCTGGGCGGCGAGGAAGTCGGCCACGAGATCCATCGTCCGCATCGACTCTCACTCCTCGATAATGCGCACATTGTGACCGCCACTACAGCATCGCTAACGTCCTGCCCGCGCGTCGGTAGACGCCTATCGGGCCAGCTCTCTCCCCAATAATAAGGCTTATGGGGGAGTAGGCAATCGTCGGGACATTCAGTCATCGGGCGCGCCGTCCGGGGGGACGGACCGGCGCGCGTCGCGCCCCAACCGGGTCCGCTGGCTCAAGGCGGCGCTCCCGATCACGAGCAGGGCCGCCAGCACCGTTGGCGGCGTGACGCGCTCACCGAGTAGCGCGGCGGACCAGCCCAGCGTGAGCACGGGCTGGAGGAGTTGGAGCTGCCCGATGCGCGCCACGCCGCCCAGGGCCAAGCCCCGGTACCACGCGAAGAACCCGAGAAACATGCTGACACACGACACATAGGCGAACCCGAGCCAGGCACTCGGCGGGATCACCGCGCCGGAACGCGGCAGGGACAGCGCAACGGGCAGGACGAGGAACGGCGCCACCAGCAGGAGCGCCCAGCAGATGACGCGCCAGCCGCCCAACTCGCGCGCCAACCGTCCGCCCTCCGCGTAGCCGAGGCCGCCGAGGACGACGGCGGCCAGGAGCAGCAGGTCGGCCGCCTGAGGGCGCCCCGCGCCCTGCACCACGGCGAAGACGAGTACGGCGACGACGCCCGCGGCGACCCCGACCCAGAACGCCCGCGGCGGTCGCTCGTCGGCGCGCAGGACGGCCATGACAGCGGTGGCCGCGGGCAGGAGCCCGGTCACGACCGCGCCGTGCGCGGCCGGCAGGTGTTGCAAGGCGAGGGCGGAGCAGAGCGGGAAACCGACCACGACCCCGAGGGCCACAATGGCCAGTGCCGGCCAGTGGTGCCGCGCCGGCAGACGCTCCCGCCGGACCGCGAGCAGCAGGCTCGCGAGGACGGCGGCGACGAGGGCACGCCCGAGACCGACGACGATCCCCCCCAGGGCCGGGTCGGCCGCGCGCGTTGCCGGGAGGGTGAGGCTGAAACACAGCACACCCAGGCCGCCCAGGAGGACGCCGTCCATCCCCCCTCGCCCATCCCCCGTCGCCATGTCTGCCTCCCGTCCCGTCACGTCGTCGAACGGCTACAATAGAGGAGCCGTATAGTCTATAATAGACGGCGAGATGCCGATTAGTCAACTATAGCGGATAGTTGACTACTATAGTAGACGGCGCGCCGGACGAAAACGAGGGGCAGCATGGAGATCGGGCCGGTCATCCGCGCGCGGCGGCACGCGCGCGGGCTGACCCTGGAGGCGCTGGCGGCGGGGAGTGGAGTGAGCCGCGCGATGGTCTCCGACATTGAGCGCGGGATGAAGAACCCGACCATCAAGGTCGTCAGCCAGCTCGCCGCCGCACTGGACGTGTCGGTGTCGGACCTGCTGGAGGAGCGCTCGCCCGCGGCGGCGCAGGGGCTCTCGCTCGTGCGCGCGGGCGAGCGGCGCGTGCTGGTGGACCCCCAGTCGGGGGTGGAGCGGCACGTCCTCGCCCCCGCGTTCCAGCGCCACGGCATCGAGGTGTTGTGGTATTTGATCCCGCCGGGCCAGGGCACGGGCGCCTTCCCGCCCCATCGGCCGGGGGTGGAGGAACACATCACGGTCGTCCAGGGGCGCCTGCACGGCCTCCTCGGGGTGCGGGAGGTGACGCTGGAGGCCGGCGACGCGCTCGCGTTCCGCGCCGATCTGACGCACGAGTTCCGCAATCTCGACGCCGAGCCGTGCCACTATTTCCTCATCATCGACGCAAGCCGCGCGGGGACACAACCGTAATCAGAGGCTTGTCCGCCGCCGCGATGTGCTGTCCTGCCATGCGTCGCCGTATGAGCCCTATTGCTAAGCATGTCACTAGAAGTCTGGCATGGTCTGTTGAGCGTCATTCGGGCGTAAAAACGTGCCGAACTCGACAGTCGCCATACGCCCCCTTGGTTTAGGCAGCCGGATGGCGCCTTCTCCAAGGTCGCCAAGGGTGATTCTAGCGAAGTAACGTTGTAGTACTAACCGCGGCTAGGATACAGATCGTAGAACATACACGACGCCTCAGACCCGCTCTGAGACGTTGGTGCGCGCGTACCTGAGAACCACGCATCGGGCAGCGGATCGGTCACGGCGCGTCGGGCACCCCCAGGACGGCCTGCAAGAGGCCGGGGAAGCGCGCATCCACATCATCGCGCCGCAGGGACATGAGGCGTTGCGTCCCCATCACGCGTGTCCGCGTCACCCCGGCCTCGCGCAGGACCTTGAAGTGCTGCGATTGCGTAGACTTGGCGACCGGGAGGCCGATCGCGCCGCAGGGACTCTCGCCCTGTCGCGCCAGGTGGCGCACGATACGCAGCCGGGCGGGATCGCTCAGCGCATGGAGCACGGCCGGTAACGCGAGGTCCTCCCGGGCCGGGTGATACAAAGGGCGCATAGTTGCAGTATTCCATAAACCCTGCTATCTTGCGGTTGTTCGTAAATAAACGAACAACCGCAAGATAGCGACGGCCGCCGTCCCTGCATCCGGCTATGCGCCCCGGTAAGAGAAAGGTGCTGGAGGATGCCAGGCAGCTGCCGTCATCGGAGTGAGCGGCACGAGGCCGATGGGCGAGCGTGCGACGCGGCGTCGCCCTGTGGCCGCGGGCAAAGGAGCACAGCGCATGAAGGTTCTGCGGACAATGACGAGGCTGTATCTGCATCCAGACGACCTCGACGCGACGATCGCTTTCTACGAGGAGCTGTTTGGAGAGCACTAAAAAGTTGGGGGTACCGCACCACCTGCGTGACCGAGAGTAGAGCGGGGTCAGGCGCCCTCGTGGTACCAGCACACGCCGTGTCTGTCGTCGCAGCCTGCTACCCCCCGACTTTTTAGTGCTCTCCAATAGGGCCTATTCGTCCATTTGTTGACACATAGGAGGCAGGATCACAGACCCTATCGTGACAGGTGTACGCCTGGTACAACGCAGGCCGTACGCTTAGCGTACAATTATATCCGTTTCGTCAAACGACCCCTTAAGGGCACCTTAATGTCCCTTAATCTTTGAAGGCGCGATACCCGATGAAAAAAGGGGCACTCGGGGCGCTGTCATAACTGCGTGCGGAGCTTTAGTTTGTATGTGCAGTAGACCCTGCCCTAAACCTTTTCTCCCGACCCCGCCGGGCTTGTGTGCCCCGCATGCGACAGTCCATCCGTCAAAGGCGTGCGACACACAGGCCGCGCCGGGGGCGCGGGGAAAGGGATGCGGGCCGTTACCGAAAGGGGAAGTGCAACTTCTCGACGCCCTGACGCTTGGCGGTCTCGCCGCGGCGGTCATAGCGGGCGGTGGTGACGACGGAGGCGTGGCCGGCGAGTTGCTGCGCGGCCGAGAGGTCCACGCCGGCGTCGAGCAGGTCCGACACGATTATGTGGACACTTGTCAGGATCATCGCTTTGCCTGTAGCTCCCCGCCCTCCCGACGTTCCCACTCGCGTGCCTTGCGCTTGGCCGACTCACGATTGTGCGCGATGTAGACCTCCAGGCTGCGCAGCGAACTGTGCCCGCTGAAGCGCTTGAGCTCGACCTCGGTGTAGCCCTTGGCAGCGCGGGCACTGATCGCCGTGTGCCGCAGCTGGTGCAGGTCCCATCCGGGCGTGTACTCTTTCCAGAGCGTGTCGGCCTGGCGATACGAGAGCCGGGCGTACCCCTCGGCCGTCAGGTCGGCCTGGCGCGGGTTGCGCGCCTTCCGCGCGGTGACGAAGAGCGGGCCATGGGTCGGCTCGCCCCGACCCTTCAGGTACGCGTCGAGATAGCCGGAGACGCGGCGAGAGAAGAACATCTCGCGCGGCTTATCGCCCTTGCCCTGGACGCGGAGGCAGCGCTCCGTCCAGTCGATGTCCTCGATGTTAACGGCCAGGGCCTCGCGGCAGCGCAGACCGCCGTCATAGATCAGCCAGAAGAGCGCGCGATCACGCACAGCGCGGATGCCACGCAGCACCGCCTCGACGCGCTCGGGATCGAGCGCGCGCGGACCACCGCGCGTCTGGGGACGACGCTCCAGGCCGACGAGCGGGTTGTCGGTGAGGTAGCCCTGGGTCTGACACCAGCGCACCAGGCTGCGCAGGGCGGCGTAGCGGCGATTATAGGTGCTCGCCGCCAGCGGTTCCTGGGCGGCGAGATAGGCGGCGGCCGCGGCGGGCGTGAGCGCCGTCGCGACAGGCTGGTCGCCGACGTGGACGAGCAACGGGGCAAGGTCCTGGGCATAGCCCTCCCGCGTGCGCGTGCTGAAACGCGAGCGGGCCAGAAAGCGCTCGACGGCCACGCGCAGCGGCGGGATCAGCGCGACCGGTGGAGCCGCCCGTGTCACCGGTGCGGTGGCCATGTCTCTCTCCCCCATCCCCTGAGCGCGTCCAGCACCAGACCAGCGACCACGTCGGCGACGTGACGCAGGGCCAGGCTAAGGGTCGCGCCGACGACGAGGCCAAGAGCGATCGTGGTTCCCGTGGTCATGCGCCACCCCTCCCTCGTTACCCTATCGCATATAACACGTAGTTTACACGATCCGGGTGGAGGGGCTCCTACGCTCATCCCGCTGGCAAAAAGGGGTGGTTATCGCACCTAATGGCCCATTAGCTGCGATAGCACCAGCAGCCACGCATCAGATGGATATAGGCTGGAAGCGGGAGATCGGCCAATGGGATCGATAGCCGTTGGCGATATGCCTCATTTGGGCTG